>Ga0105160_1000004_pt1 | contig 143524 bp, 122 predicted proteins | sample GXS110809BmetaG_FD_89591 | JGI IMG/M metagenome (GOLD analysis project Ga0105160, IMG submission 89591) | Hot spring microbial communities from Gongxiaoshe hot spring, China to study Microbial Dark Matter (Phase II) - GXS 110809B | ecosystem: Environmental > Aquatic > Thermal springs > Hot...
CCCAAGATGAGGCATCCCACGCCGTTGAGGCGGTAAGGACCCAGGGAGACGACCTGGTTGATAGGCTCCACGTGTACGCGCGGCAACGCGCTCAGCGGAGGAGTACTAATCGTCCGAGGTCTTGCCATCCCCGTTGGGCTCCGCTGCTCCCCACGCACCCTCAGAGAGCTGGACACGACGCCCTGCCCTCGGAAGACTCTCTTCCACCTTCCCGAGCGCTTCCCCGCTTGCCCTCCGTTGACTGGACACTCATCCGGTCCGGTGACGATAGGGCGGGGGAAACACCTCTTCCCATTCCGAACAGAGAAGTTAAGCCCCGCACCGCCGATGGTACTGCCGGGTTACCCCGGTGGGAGAGTAGGTAGTTGCCGGACCGGTTTCTTTTTTCCAGCTCCACCAAGTCCCTCCTCCATTCGTCGCTGTGAGCGCTGCCACAGCGTATGCAGGCGCCCATGCCACTGTGCCACCTGCGTATCCACAATGCGGAATTCTACGCCTACCATGGCGCAAAGGACGCCGAGCGGCTCCTCGGAGGCAAATTCCAGCTCGATATCGAGCTGACCTACAACGCCGATGCTGCGATCCGTTCCGATAGCCTCCGCCATGCCCTCAACTACGAACATGTTCTGGGATGTGTCCATCGCATTGTCCGGGAGAATGCCTATCACCTCCTGGAAACCCTTGCCCACCGGCTCCTGGTGGCGCTCTTCCAGGAGTTTCCCCCTGTTCTCCATGCTCGGGTCCGAGTCCGGAAGCTCTATATCCCGCTCCAGTACGCCGTTGAGTACGTTGAGGTCGAACAGGAAGCCGAGCGCGAGCAGTTCAATCCGTGATGACTGTGGCGCTTGTCGGGCTGGGCAGTAACGCCGGTGAACGCCAAGAGCTCCTCCAGAAGGCTCTTGCCGTGCTTGCCCGCGAGGTTTGCCTGGAGTGCTGTTCCCCGTTGTACCAGACCCAGCCGTGGGGGCTGCCGGCAGAGGTGCCGTGGTTCCTGAATGCCGTCGTGCGTGTCCGAACGCCATATAGTGCCGAGGAGCTCTGGGCATTGTGCACCCAGCTTGAGTCCTTCTTTGGGCGGCGCCGTTCAGGAGTCCCAGATCCGGTGCGCCCACTCGATCTCGACGTGCTCCTCTACGGGGAGCTCATCGTGCGGGCAGAACATCTCTGCATCCCGCATCCTCGGCTCCATCAGCGGCGCTTTGTCCTGCAGCCAGCGGCGGATATTGCTCCGGAGATGCGCCATCCGCTCCTCGGCAAGACACTTGCCGAGCTCTTGCAGGAATGCGCCGATCCGGCCTGGGTTCGTCTCTACGCGCAGCCGCCAGGAGAATGCCTCCATGCCCTTCCCTGAGTGGCTCATCGAGCAGATTCGGCAGCGCATAGACCTCGTGGAGCTCGTCGGCGAGGTGGTTGCGCTGAAGCGGGTGGGGAAGAACTACGCCGCTCTATGCCCCTTCCACTCCGAGGATACGCCATCCTTTTTCGTCCACCCGGAGCGAGGCATTTTCAAATGCTTCGGCTGTGGCAAGGGAGGCAATGCCATCACGTTCGTGATGGAGTACTACCGCATGAGCTTCCCTGAGGCGGTGCGTTTCCTGGCACAGCGTGCAGGGATTCCGTTGCCGGAAGAGGCGGAGCGCTCTCCAGAGCACGAGGCACATCAGCGTGTGACTGCCCTCTACCAGGTTCTCCAGGTAGCAGCACAGTTTTACCAGGAAGCACTCTCCCGCGCAGGCGGCGAAGTTGCCCGGAAGTACCTCAGCGGGCGGGGCGTACGGGCAGAGACAGTCAAGCGCTTCGGGATCGGATACGCTCCCGAGGGGTGGGATACACTGCTGGAGCATCTGCGTCAGCGGGGCTTCCACGAAGCACTCATGGAAGAAGCTGGTCTGGTGAGCCGTTCTGAGCACGGCAAGCCCTACGACCGCTTCCGCCACCGGCTGATGTTCCCGATTTACGACCCCATTGGGCGAGTCATTGGATTTGGGGCACGCCGCCTGCGGGAAGAGGAGGCAGCACCGAAGTACCTGAATTCGCCGGCAACGCCGCTCTACGATAAAAGCCGTGTCCTCTATGGTCTCTACCACGCTCGGGACGCGCTCCGGGCGCAGGGCTACGCCGTGCTGGTGGAAGGCTACCTGGATGTAATCACGCTCCACCAAGCAGGGATTGACACAGCGGTGGCAACGGCAGGCACGGCGCTGACAGAGGAACATCTCCGTGTGCTCCGGCGGTACTGCCAGCAGGTGTTCGTTGTCTACGATGCCGACCGTGCAGGACAGCAGGCGACACTGCGCGCCCTGGAGTTGGCGCTCCGCCAAGGTTTCGAAGTCAAGGTCGTGCTCTTGCCCGAGGGGGAAGACCCGGATAGCTTCGTGCGCGCGCACGGGGTGGAAGCATTTCGCCTCCGACTACGCCATGCTATCCCATTCCTGGACTTCGTCGTGCTGCAGTACCAGCGGCAAGGGATTCTCCAGACTCCAAGCGGGCAAGCCCAGGCCGTACGCCATGCTGTCCGTCTGGTTGCAGCCATTCCCGATCCGCTGATGCACGACTTCCTCCTGCGCCATCTGGCTACCCGTTTTGCGCTTCCGGAGCGGCTTCTCTACGAGGAGTTTCAGCGGCAGCGGCGCGAGTCTCCAGAGCCGAAAGCTGCTCCCGTACGGGTTTCTCCCCCAGCTCCGACAGTGCCGTCGCCTCCCTCGCTGGGGCTGCTGCCGGAGGAAGAGCAGTTGCTCCGACTCGTGCTCCTCTCGCCTTCTCTGTGTTCGCCGCAGCAGTGGGCACTCATTGAGGCAGCGCTCCTCTCTGAGCGAGCACGCCAGCTGTGGGCGTTCCTTCGTCCCGTGCTGGAGCGCGGTGTGGACCCAGTGACAGCGTTCGCAACGGACCCGGATCTCCAGCGGCGGGAAGAGACGCAGCTCTTGCTCCAGCTCGTTATCGTCCGGGAGATGCCGAGCCCGAAGTGGACGCAGTTTGTCCCGGAGTACTCCGAACCTGATGCCCGGCGACTCCTGCAAGAACAGCTCCTGCGCCTGCAACTCCGCCGGGTAGAAGAACAGCTCCGCCACTTACAGCAGCCTCAGCAGCTTCCACGCTCGTGGGAGGAAGAACAGCAGCGGCTCCAGCGTCTACAGGAGCTCGCGCTGCGGCGCCAGCAGCTCATGCAGCAACTTTCTGGGATGCAGTAATGCAGGGCTGGGTGGAGCGCATCGCCGTGCTGTCTGGTGCGTTCGCTTTTGCGCTGCTCTTCTGGGCGTATGTGCGGTTGAGCCAGACGTACGTGACAGAGCTCCGCATCCCGCTTCGGGTCGAGCTCCCAGCAGAACTTGCGCTGCGGACGATGCCGCCACCGGTGCTTGCGGTTCACGTTCAAGGAACAGGATGGCAGTTGCTAGCGCTGGAGATCTGGCATCGTCCCCGGGGTGCTGTGCTTACCGTGCCGGAGTTTCACGAGGCAGCGCTATTTGGAGTTGGGCGCGAACATCTGCTCCGTCTGCTCTCACTGCCTGCAGCGGTGACCCCGCTCCACATTGTGCCGGATACCCTCACGCTTCACTTGGAGCGGGCGCACGTACGGCGGCTTCCAGTCGTGCCAGCGCTCCGAATTGAGCTTCCGCCGGGCTTCCTCGTGTCGCAGCTCCGGTTTGAACCTGAGAGTGTCACCGTGCGCGGGGCACAGGAGGCACTTGCTTCCCTGGGAGCGGTATTCCCAGCAGAGACCCGCCTGGTCCCCGCAGACTGGGAGTTTACTCGGGAGCTCCCGGTGATGGTGCCGAGTTCCCTCCCGGTGCGGCTGGAGCCCGAGCGTGTACGCCTCTCTGTGCGCATTCAGCCCGAAGCAGAAGGGGTACTTGAAGGGATTCCTGTCGAGCTGAGCCCAGCATTCCTCGTCCGTGGACATGTCTTCTTCCCGCAACGGGTTCGCCTCTGGGTCCGGGGACCTCTGGAGCGGATTGTGGCACTCTCGCCCCGCGAGCTCCGGGTGAGCATCCCGGCGGTGGAATTGTTGCGAGATACCACCGGTGTTCTTGTCCCGCAGGTTCAGGCTCCCGAAGGGATCGAGGTCTTCCGAATAGAGCCCCCGTTCCTCTTCCACTGGCAGCAGGAGTGAAGCCCGTTGGGCTTCGGGAGAGCCTGTATTTTTGCCGTGCCGGTGTCTGAAGAGCACCAGCAGGTGGTTGCCATGGCGTCCCTTCAAGAGCGTATCCGACAGGCGCAAACGGCCTATGGTGTCCCGCCCGAGCAGGTGCGTTTCCCGCACCCTTCCTTTGGAGCGCTGCTGCAGGAACACCTCCGACTTCGTCCGGAGAAAGTGTTCCTCATCTTCTACAGCGAGGACAATTCCCGGCGGCAGTTTACGTACCGGGAGTTTGCCGAGCGGGTTTTGCGCACCGTGAGCCTTCTCCGTGCGCGGGGCATCCGTCCAGGGATGCGGGTTTCAACGGCGGCGCACAACCATCCTGATACGATTGTGCAGTACTTCGCTGCCTGGACGATGGGAGCCTCTGTTGTGCCCTTGAACATGACCGAAGAGGATGCTCGCCTGCGCTACATTCTGGAGAACTCCGAGGCGCGCCTCCTTTTCTGCCGCGAAGACTACCTGGGGCGCCTTCCGAGCTTCTGTCCGGAGGGTGTAGAGGTCATACCGGTCTTTGAGGAAGAGTCTCGCCCCGAGGGCTTCCACGCACTGCTCCGCAGACACGAGCCGGCAGCCATTCCGGAGGGCAATTTCTGGGAGCAGGAAGCGCTGATTGTCTACACCAGTGGGACAACGGGGTTGCCCAAAGGGGTTGTCCTGGTGCAGCGGAACCTCTTCGCCGATGGGTACGATATTGCCCGCTGGCACGGTGTGGGGGAGTCTACGCGCATGATGTGTGTGCTCCCGGTCCATCACGTCAACGGGACTGTTGTTACTCACGTGACACCTTTCCTGGTGGGGGCTTCCGTCGTGCTCAACCGGAAGTTCCAGACCGAGTACTTCTTCCCCCGTATCCGTGCCGAGGGGGTGCACATTGTCTCTGTTGTGCCCACATTACTGGCGTTCCTCCTGGAGGCACAGGCGGACCCGCTGGGAGTTCGGGAGCACGGATTTCGGCATCTGATCTGCGGCGCCGGACCGCTGACGTGCGAGCTGGCACAGCGCTTCGAGGAGCGCTACCGGATCCCGATTGTGCACGGCTATGGACTTTCGGAGACAACCTGCTATTCCTGCTTCCTGCCTGGAGAGCAAAGCTGGGAGGAACACCGACACTGGATGCAGGATTTCGGCTTCCCCAGTATTGGGATCGCACTCCCCTGCAACGAGATGAGTATCCACGATGCAGAAGGCAACGAGCTGCCCGAAGGTGAACGTGGGGAGATCGTCATTCGCGGCTGGAATGTCATGAAGGGCTACTTCGCCAATCCGCAGGCAAATGAGGAGGCATTTGCCCATGGCTGGTTCCGCAGTGGGGATGAAGGCTTCTACCGCACGGATGCTCAGGGGCGGCGCTACTTCTTCATTACCGGGCGTCTCAAGGAGCTGATCATCCGCGGCGGGGTCAATATTTCCCCGCTGGAAATTGATGAAGTGCTGGCGCGGGCACCGGGGGTGCGCGCCGGCATCGCCGTCGGCTTCGAACACGAGCTCTACGGTGAGGAGGTCGGAGCACTGGTCATCCCCGAGGAAGGAGCATCGGCGGAGGACATTCTGCGCTTCTGCGCTTCCCAGCTCCCCTTCCACAAGACCCCGAAAGTGGTACTTTTCACAGACTCGCTCCCGGTAACCACAACCGGCAAGTACCAACGCAGTCGGGTCAAACATCTCTTCGAACCCTGGCGCCGAACCCAATTCCGCAAGGAGCACTTCTCCGCTGAGCATCCTGACCGCACGCAGTGACCTCGGGAAGGGAGTAAGCGCGTATGAGCGGCTGTGGGCGGGCGCCGAGCTGGCAGCAGGCACCCTTGTGGTGGGCGATGCTACGGCGGGAGGGCGATGACTGCCATCCGAGCCCGAACCCAGGCGCTGCGGCGCTGGATAAAGGGGCTGGGCAGTGTGGGAGACCAGCGTCGGGGGTTGGGGAGGACTGCCGCCAGGAGCGATGCTTGCCGCGGCGTGAGCTGGCGAGCGCTAATGCCGAAAAAGCGTTGAGCAGCTGCCTCTGCCCCGTAAATCCCGCTGCCCCACTCCACAATGTTGGCGTAAACTTCCACGATACGCTTTTTCCCCCAGAACGTCTCGATGAGCACAGTGAAGTAGGCTTCTACCGCTTTGCGGACGTAGGTCCGGGAAGGGAGCAGGAAGGCGTTTTTTGCCGTCTGCATGGAGATAGTGCTGGCGCCGTAGAGACGGCGTCCACGCAGGCGTTCATTGCGGCGCCGCGCGTGCTCAATGGCGCGCCAGTCGAACCCGAAGTGTCGGGTAAAGCGAGCATCTTCGGCAGCGACCAGGGCGCGGAAGAGTGCCGGGGATATCTCCGAGGCAGGGCGCCAGCGGTAATCAATCCCGACCCATTGACCGCGGGTCAGCCCTTCGAGGAGGCGCTGGAGCATGAGCGGAGTAACCGGGGGCGGCACCACAGCGTAGAGCAGGACCCATACGAGGGAGAGCGCATAGGCGAAAAGACAGCCATAGCCCAGCCCTGCAAGCCCGCGTCGGAGCACGGGAGGAAGCCTCATCGCTGCTCCTCTATGTGTGCCAGAAGCTCGGCAAGAGCCCAGTCCAGCGGGTGGGTGATCTTGAGATTCTCCGGTACCCCTTCGATGATGGCGACCGGATGCCCCAATGCTTCGACGAGCGCGGCGTCGTCGGTTGCGCGAAGATGGTGCTGGAGTGCGGCGTCGTATGCCCGCTGGAGGAGTTCCCGGCGAAATGCCTGAGGCGTCTGGATGAGCCGGAGCCGTTCGCGTGGGAGCGTCTGCCGCACAAAGCCTTCCGGGGTTGTTTCCTTGACCGTCTCTGTCGGCGGCAAACCGGGAACAGCAGCGCCGTGCTGGCGAGCAGCCTGGAGGACCCGCTGGAACAGCTCTGCGGGAGCAAAGGGGCGCACCGCATCGTGGATCACCACGAATTCAGCTTCCGAGACTTCCTCCGTCTGCAACGCCCGAGCAACGGAGTCCTGCCGCTCTTCCCCACCGATGACCAGGCGAACAGTAGAGCCAAACCCGTACTGCTGGCAGAGCTGACGGCTGAATTCCAGCCACGCCGCTGGTACAGCAACAACAACGGCGGCAATATCGGGGAGCTGGCAGAGGCGCTGCAGCGTGCGAATCAGTACAGGCACTCCGTTGAGGGGCAGAAACTGCTTCGGGGTTGTGCTCCCGAAGCGCTCCCCATGTCCGGCAGCAGGCACAAGTGCCACAACCATAGCCTGTGCCTCAGGAAAGGTGGCGGTAGGCGTTGAAGACCAAGCCTGCAAACGTGAGGTTTGCCACCAGCGCCGAACCGCCGGCGCTCAGCAACGGCAGCGGAAGCCCGATAACAGGGGCTAGCCCCAGCGCCATCCCGATATTGACTGCCGTGTGGAAGAACCAAATGCTCCCAATCCCTGCCAGCAGCAAACTCCAGAACGGATCATGCTCGAAGCGATGTGCCAACGAGAAGACATGCCAGATCAGTCCGAAAAGCACTGCCAACACCAGGACCGCCCCGAGGAAACCGAACTCTTCTGCCGGGACACAGAAGATGAAATCCGTCCACTGCTTCGGAATGAAGCGCAGTTGGGTTTGTGTCCCTTGTTGGAAGCCCTTGCCAGTCAGACCGCCGCTGCCGATGGCGAGCACCGACTGAATGATGTGGTAGCCGCTCCCTTGGGGATCCTCTTCCGGGCGCAGAAAGCTCTGAATCCGGGCTTGCTGGTGCGGCTTGAGCATCTGGTACAACGCCGAGCTCCCCCAGCCTGTGCCGGTGACAATAGCGATACACACCACAGCCGCTATTGGATGAGGACGCAGCAGGAAAATCCCCACCGAGCCAGCCAGAATGCCCAACAGCAGCGGCACAGTGCCAAGCAGCGACAGCAGCGCTACCAGTGGCAGGAGCACGGGCATCATGACCACCAGTGGATGCGCTTTGCCCCAGAGCAAGAGCCCCACACAGAGAGCGAAGAAGACCAACGCAGAGCCAGCATCAGGCTGCAGGAGGACAAGTCCCGTCGGAGCCCCAATCAGAGCGAGAGCCTTCACAAGCGTGCTGAGCTGTCGCAGGGAGCGCCCCTCCACGCTCAGGAACCGAGCCAAGAGCAGAACCGTCGTAACCTTTGCAACTTCGACCGGCTGGAAGGAGAAGCCCGCAAAGCTCAACCAGCTCTTGGAGCCGTACACGGTCCGTCCGAGCAGGAGTACCAGGAGCAACAGCAGAAGCCCAACTCCGTACGCTATTGGGGCGAACCGCTCCAACCACGGACGTGGGAAACGCGCCACCAGCAAGAGCAGCCCCGTACCGACTGCAGCCGAGAAGAGCTGCCGGGAAAAGAAGTGGTGCATCCCTGCGCTGGACGTTGCACTGTAGACGGCAATGAGTCCGAAACCCAGGGCGAGGGTCAGGAGCAAAAGGAGGGTCCAATCAACACGGCGCACTGCACGGCGCCATCCCCTCGGGACCGTCTCCGGTTCAAACAGCACCATTCTGGCAACACCACGGCAATGGCTGTGGGACCAATCGGCGGAAAGCATCGCAGTACCGCCGGCGAGTCTGGGTAATCACTTCTTCCGGCAGCAGAGGTGCAGGGGGCTGCTTGTTCCAGCCTATCCGCTCCAGGTAATCCCTTACGAACTGCTTGTCCATGTCAACCGGAGGGGTACCCGGTGCGTAGTGTTCTGCCAGCCAGAAGCGGGAGGAATCCGGGGTAATGAGCTCATCGATGAGGAGCAGCGTCCCATCAGGGGCAAAGCCGAATTCCAGCTTCGTGTCCGCAAGGATCACCCCGCGCTCCCGGCAGTATGCAGCAGCTTCCCGATACAAGAGCAGTGAACGCTCCCGCAGCTGCTCTGCCAGAGAAGCGCCCACGCGCTCGACCAGAGCGTCGAAGGTGATGTTCTCGTCGTGCCCGATGTGGGCTTTCGTTGCGGGAGTAAAGAGCGGTTCGGGAAGCGGGCTGCCGTAGGGTAATCCCGCTGGGAGAGGAATCCCACCGACGGTTTGGGTGGCACAGTACTCTTTCCAGGCAGAACCTGCAAGGTAGCCCCGCACGACACATTCGATGGGGATTGGCTCGGTGCGGCGCACCACCAGGGCACGTCCGCGGATGCTTTCGGCAAACGGACGGCACTCCGGCAGCTCTTCGGGAACGGCATCGAGGAGGTGATTGGGCACCAGTGCTTGCGTGCGCTCAAACCAGAAGCGAGAAAGCTGCGTCAGCACAATCCCCTTGCACGGAATAGGCTGGGGCAGCACGATATCGAAGGCGGAAATGCGATCTGTAGCGACCATGAGGATGCGGTCCTCGCCGAGGGCGTAGAGCTCCCGTACCTTCCCCCGCCGGAGGAGAGGCAGTGGCAGGCGGATTTCCGTGACACCATCCATCGTGGGCTACGGGACGTGTGGATGCAAAACTACGGAGGAGCGGAGTGGTGCGTTGATGCGCAATACCGTGCGCTCTTCGTCTTTTTCTGCCGTTGCGTGGGGATTGGTGCTGGAATGGACGCGATCATTGCCGAGGGATTGACACGGATTTTCCGGACACCGATCAAGCAGGAAGGGCTCGGGGGTGCTGTGCGCGCGTTTTTCCGTCGGCGCTACCGGGAGTATGCCGCGGTTGAGGACATCACCGTGCGGATTGCCGAAGGGGAGTTCGTCGGGCTGCTGGGAGCCAATGGAGCCGGAAAGACGACACTGGTGAAGCTCCTCACTGGGCTGCTGTACCCGACAGCCGGGCACGCGTGGGTTTTGGGCTTCGTACCATGGGAGCGTTCCGATGCATTTCGCCGCCAGATTGCCCTCGTCATGGGGCAGCGGAGCCAGCTCTGGTGGGATTTGCCGGCGGCTGATTCCCTGCTGCTCCACCGGGCAATGTACCGGATTCCGGAGCAGGAGTTCCGGCGCTGGCGGGATTTCCTGGCAGAACTGCTCGGTATAGCCGACAAGCTCCACATCCAGGTCCGGCGCCTCTCGCTGGGAGAGCGGATGAAGTGTGAGATCCTCGCCGCGCTTATCCACAAGCCGCGTGTGCTCTTCCTCGATGAGCCGACTCTGGGCTTGGACGTGGTGGCACAGCAGACCGTTCGGGATTTCCTGCGCCTGTACAACCGGGAAACGGGGACGACGATCGTGCTGACCAGCCACCACATGGCGGATGTCGAGCAGTTGTGCCGCCGCGTGCTCATCCTGGAACGGGGTCGGCTGCTCTTCGATGGTGGGCTCGCAGAGCTCGTTCGCCGGTTCTCCTCCGAGAAGTGGCTCCGTTTGGAATTTTCCCAGCCTGTCCCAGGAGAGCTCTTAGAGCGCTTCGGAGAGCTTTCGCACTGGGACGGGACGCGAGCAGTACTCAAGGTTCCGCGGGAAGAGGTCACTCAACGGGCGGCAGCGCTTCTGCAGCACTTCCCAATTGCCGATATCGCCATTGAGGAGCCACCCATCGAAGAGATCGTCCGTGCCCTCTTCCGCCGTCGTGAAGATGCCCCTCCCGCTGTGCTCGTTGGGGGTGCTGGGGTATCCGGAGAGGCAGCCAGTCTGTGAGTGGGAGAGCGTTGTAATTTCGCGTGCCGCCACAGGTGATGGACCCGTAGTTCAGCTGGATAGAACACAGGTTTCCTAAACCTGGTGTCAGAGGTTCGAGTCCTCTCGGGTCCACTCTTCTGCAGGCAGGGGCAGCCCGTAGACGACGCGGGTGCCGCCATCGGCGGGGCTTTCAATGGAGAAGCTTCCACCGTAGAGTTCCACGAGCCGTTTTGCCAGGATCAGACCCAAGCCGACACCTTGCTGTTCGTGCAGGAGCCGTCCGGGCTGGTGGTAGGCGCGAATGCGCTCGGGCAGATCGGGGGGAATGCCCGGACCGTGGTCGCGGATTTCTGCCCAGAACATGTCCTCCGTGCACCAGGTGCGGATCTCAATTGGGGTGCCGGCGGGAGAGAATTTCAAGGCATTGTCGAGGAGCTCCTCGGCGATTTTGGAGAAATGCTCTGAGGGCATCGCGAGCCGGAGGTTGAGCGCTGTGAGGGTGCAGCGTAGATCGGGGGTACGCCCGCATTCTTCGCCCTTCATGAGGGCGACGTCTTGCAAGATGATGGAAGGCTCTTCGGTAGTAAACTGCCGGAGTTGTTCGACTAGCTCCGGTGCACTCGCCAGGAAGTCGGTGCGGGCGTAGAGGAGGAAGTTTTCCGTGAGCCGCAGCAGACGGCGCGCCGAGACGCGGATATCCTCGCTCAGTTCTCGGAGCTCTTCCGGGCTCAACTTGTCGGCGAAGACGGCAAGGTGTGTGGCTGCTCCCAGGATGCCGTTGAGGGCAGTGCGGAATTCGTGGGGCAGGGCGTAGGTGAGGCTCTGCTCCAGCTCGGAGAGCCGCTGTTTGTACTCTGCCTGTGAGCTTACCCGCTCCAGATGCCGCTGAACGACAGTGAGCAGAGTCTGTGCTGTGACAGGCTTGGTCAGGTACTCGTCAGCCTGGATGCCAAGCTCCGGGTGGGTCAGAGGGGCGCCCGCGCGAGCGGTCAGGAAGATGAAAGGGACCGAGGCAAGCTCTTCACTGCGGCGGACGATTTGGAGGACTCCCAGTCCATCGACTTCTGGGAGTGTGACATCGCAGAGGATGACGTCCGGCTTGTGAGTCAGTGCGAGCTGGATTCCTTCCCGTCCGGTGGTCGCAATCAGCGCTTCATGTCCTTCTAACTGGAGGATGCGGGCAATGCCTTGGGCGAGGTATTCGGCGTCTTCGATGATGAGGATCTTTGCCATCGCCGTGTTCGGCTGGAATGTGCTACTCTTCGAGCAAGGGTAGGTGGAGCGTTACCGTTGTCCCACTGCCGGGGTGGCTGCGCAGGAAGATGCTCCCGCGATGAGCTTCGATGAACTCCTTTGCCAGCGTCAGCCCGAGCCCGACTCCAGGGATCCCCTGAGTATTCGACCCTCGGAAGAACGGCTGGAAGAGGTGTGGCAGCTCCTCTTCAGGGATGCCAGTTCCCTGGTCCTCGACTTCCAGAACTGCTGTACCAAGCTCCCGTCGGAGTCGGACGGTGATGGTAGTGCGGGGTCCGGAGTACTTTGTTGCGTTGGTCAGGAGCGTGAGGAGTACCAGGCGCAAGACTTTCGCATCACCGCGGACGCGCAGCTCTTGTTCGGGAAGCTCCAGCTCCAGAGATTGGTGTTTCGAGCGTATGAGCGGGGAGACTTGCTCAATGGCTTCCCGGCAGACGCGCTGCAGGCTCACCTCCTCCTGCTCGAGGGAGCGCCGGAGGATGTCCAGGGAACTCTGTGTCAGGAAGTCCGTGACCAGTGTGTTGAGATCGTGGACACGGGCAGCGATGTTGTCCAGCTCGTGCTGCCGTTCTGCCGGGGAGAGGCGTTCGAAGTAACGCTGCAGGAGCTCTACCGAGAACTGAATGCCTGCCAGCGGTGTGCGGAATTCGTGGGCAATTGCTCCCATCAGGCGGGAGCGGGTAATGGCAAGCTCGCGTTCCCGTTCCAGAGCTTCCTCCAGTTGGTGCCGTAAGAGGTGGTACAGGGTGATATCAACAGCGTAGATCCGCAGCCGGTTTTGCTCCGGCAGCCAGAAGATGTGCTGGAGCCAGACAAGATCGCCGCCGTGGACTTCGCGTACCCACATAGAGGAGCTCGTTCTCAGCTCGGGGAGCTTATCCTGGATGCCCGCCAGGAAGGGATGCTGCAAGGAGAGTTCCGCCAGTGGGAGCGAATTCTCCGCTGCTGGATTGGCAAACAGGAGTGTCCCCTGCTCATCAACCTCGATGACGGGTAGCGGCGACAGCAGCGGAAACGATGCCAGGTGTTGCATTTGGAGCTCGGCTTCTTTACGGAGGGTGATATCTGCCCCGACTTCTACAATTCGCCATCCCCCGTCCTGCTGCGGAATTTTCAGTGCCTGGAGCTGTAGCCAGTATGGCTCACCAGACTTCCGCAGGCAACGGTATTCCAGCTGGAGGATTGGCTCTTCGGTATGTCGCAGCCACTCCGACCAGCGGGACAAGACCCACTGGCGGTCTTCGGGATAGATGATCTCGCCTGTGGGGATAGAGGCGAGCTCTTCGAGTGTGTAGCCGGTGATATGTTCAAAGGCAGGGTTGGTGTAGAGCTCGGTCCCGCGCCCGGTGGAATCAATCACCAGCTCCAGGACGCCAATGGGGAGCGTTTCCAGAAGCGAGCGATAGCGCTGTTCGCTTTCCTGGAGGCGCTGTTCCAGGAGTTTGCGGGAGGAGATGTCTAGGGCGGTTCCGACAATTTCAAGGACATCCCCTTCCGGGGAGAACACGGGCTCGAGCGTGTAGAGGAGCCATGTTTCGCCGTGGTGGGCTTCGAATGTCACTCGTTCGCCGGCAAACGCCCGAGAGAGGACCTCTTCCGGAAAGCGCAGCTGCTCAGGCAGCTCGTGGAGTGGTCGATCGTAGACGGCTGTAGTGGTTGTCTGTCCTGCGAGTTTCCCTTCCCGGAGGGCATAGACGATGGTGCCGTCGGGCTGGCGGCGGAGGCGGAAAACCAGGGCGTGGAGATTTTGGACCGTCCGGCGGAAGTCTTCCTGGAGGGCGCGCTGGAGTTCTTCTTCTGCGCGCTTCAGCGGGGTAATATCAACGCAGACTTGGACGATGCTCTCGATCTTCCCGTCGGGCTGCCGTTCGGCGTAGAGGTAGGTATCCAGCCAGACGGTCTCGCCTTGCCGGTTGAAGATACGGTAGCCTATGCGTTGGACGCCGGGGAAGCCAGCGCGTTCCCATTCCCGCCAGAAGCGGAAGATGCGCTGCCGGTCGTCGGGGTGGATCATCTCGATGAGCTCGCGGTCGGAGAGTGCTTCGAACTCTTCGAGGGTATAGCCGCTTTGGCGTTCGAACTCCCGATTGGCGAAGAGGTAACGCCCCTCAGCCAATCCGAATCGGGTGATGGCAACGGGGGCATTTTCTGCCAGAAGGCGGAAGCGGCGTTCACTGTGCTGCAGCTCTTCGGCGAGGCGGAGCCGGTCGAGAGCCACGCCGAGCGCGTGAGCCACAACGTCGAAGAAGTGCCGGGCATCCTCGCCGAGCGAGAGTGGCTCGGGGTGGAAGAGCTGGAAAGTGCCCAGCAGTGTCCCTCCTTCGCCGAGAATGGGGTAGCTCAATACGGCGCGCATGCCCGCTTCTCGGAGGCGCTGCCGGTGGGGCTCCGAGAAGGGATACTGCTCTACGTCGGGGGCGTAAATGGGCTGCCGTGTCCGGGCAACATGCGCAGCTAAGATGCGTTCATCGCTGAGAGGGACAGCGGGGAAGAGCTCGGGGTTGAAGGGACCCGCAAGGGTAATCGGCACCAGGAGTTCCCCTTCTACCAGCCGAACGCTCCCGCCGGCAAAACCGAGCTCACGGCAGGCTTCCACGAGGAAGTACTGACATAGCTCCTGGCGCGTCCGGCTCTGCAGTGCTGCAGTGGCGATAATCTGGAGAGCAGCACGCTCGCGCTCGCGTTGGCGTTGGAGTCGCTGTTGTTCGGTGATATCAATGCCGGCGACCAGGACAGCATCCTTGTTCTCATACCGGATGCGTGTTGCCGTGACGAGAGCCTCCCGGAGGGAACCGTCGCGAGCCAGCAGGCGGGTGTGCCGAGGTGGCGCGACGGAGATTTCCCCGCGGTAGAGTGCCTCAACCCGCTGGAGAGCAGCAGCGCGGTCCTCCGGTGCCACGATTTCCAGTGGGGAAAGCCCACGGAGGGCGTCGGGAGAGTCTGCATTGAGGTAGTGCGCCACGGCGCGGTTCGCATATAGGATGCGCCCTTCGGCATGGATGAGGAGCGGGAGCGGGAGCCATTCGAGAAGCTCTCGATACTGAGCCTCAGAGCGGCGGAGGGATTCCACCAGCTCGGCATTGAGCAGTCCCAGCTGGACATAGCGGGCAAAGAGGAGTGCGATCTCCATCTCCTCCTCCGAAAACGGCGGGGCAGCGTAGCGGGCTAACGCTAGAATTGCCCGGTGTTGTCCGATGGAGAGCGGAATTCCGATGAGATGCTCCCGTATCCCCGCGGGGAATCCCTCCGGGTAGTAGGAGTGGGGGTCCTGCTGAGCATCATTAATCAACGTCGGGGAACCGCGGAGGAGGATGCTGCCAAGGAGACTGGAATGGAGCGGAATGGGAGCGTGGACGAGAGGTTCCAGCTGGGGAAGAGAAATTGCATGCCAGCGAGGGAGGAGGGAGTCGTTCTCAAGAGTGTAGAGGCACGCCAGCTCGAGAGGGAGCAAGGAGGAGAGGGCGTGCACAGCCCGAGAGAGTAGGTCCTCAGCGGAACGCAGCTCAAGCAGGGAGTGGAGGAGTTCGAGCAACTTCTGGCGCAGTGCAAGCGCATGCTGGTTCCGCCAGTGCAGCTGCCGTAGCTCCGTGACATCTCGGAAGACCAACACTGCACCACGGAGGCGTCCGGTTGCGTCGCGGACGGGGGCACCGCTATCGTCGATGGCGAGCTCTTCGCCGGTACGGCGACGCAAGATCGTGTGATTCCCCAACCCGACGATGCAACCTTCCCGCAAGACGCGCTCGACGGGGTTTTCCACTGGCTGGCGTGTCTCCTCATTGAAGATGGGGAAAATCTCCGACAGCGGGCGTTGGCGGGCTTCGTCCAGAGTCCAGCCGGTGATCTTTTCGGCGGCGGGGTTGAGGAAATGGACACGCCCGTGCTCATCTGTGACAATAACGCCATCGCCGATGCTGGAGAGCACGTCCCAGAGCCATTGGGATTCGGTCAAAGCACGGCTCAGATACTCGAAGCGGCGGCGTGCAAGCGGGAGCACTGCCCGAAGATGCTCAGCAGTCACTGGCTCCACCAAGAGAGCCGCCGGTATGCCGTGTTCAGCCCGTTCGGTGAGCTGCTCGGCAAGCTCACCGCGGCAGACTATGACGACGGGCACGTGGGATAGAAGGTTCAGCAGCGGGGGGATCTCAGAGAGGTCTTCCTGCTGGAGTCCGAGCAGCACCAGATCGGCGTCTTCCTCGGATGGCAGAGGAAGCTGCAGCGGGTACGCCTGCAGGTGGACAAAGCCTGCCTCGTGGCAGAGACGGGAGAGAGCTTCCCGCTGTGCAGGCTGCGAGGCGATGATGAGGATGCGCAGCTCCGTCCTCATCCAGCACCTGTTACTGAAGCGCCATATGTGTCGGCACGAATGCGGTTTTCTTTAGGGTGCCAAGCGTTCTCGGAGCCATCCTGTCTGTTGGCGTCGGTAGCGGATGCGGTCATGGAGTCGGTTGGGGCGCCCTTGCCAGAATTCGATTGTGTGTGGTACGAGCCGGTAGCCTCCCCAGAAAGGCGGTCGGGGAATGACCTCGGCTGAGGCGAACTGTTCGGAGAGTTGGCGAAAGCGCTCTTCCAGAAATGCTCGGCTCGGGATGGGATGGCTCTGTGGGGAAGCCCATGCGCCGAGCTGTGCTTCCCGAGGACGGCTGTGGAAGTAGGCATCGGACTCTTCAGCAGAGAGGCGTTCCACCGTTCCTTCTGCCCGCACCTGGCGTTCCAGTTCTGCCCAGAAGAGCACAATGGCAGCGTTCGGGTTCGACTCCAGCTCAGTTGCCTTGCGGCTCTCGTAGTTGGTGTAGAAGAGCAGGGCGCTGTGTTCCAGACCTTTGAGCAGCATGACCCGTGCCGAAGGGAGACCCTCAGGGGTTGCCGTTGCAAGCACCATCGCGGTGGGTTCGGGCAATTGTGCCTCGATTGCGTCGCGGAGCCACTGTTCCAGCAGCGGGAAGGGATCGGCAGGGAGATGGTCGTCGTCGAGGCTGGCTCGGGTGTACTCCCGCCGGAGCTGTTGGAGATCCGTGGGGAGACTCATCACAGTGCGGGACGCTGTTCTACCGGAGCCGTTCCTAGGACCACGGGGTAGGGCGGCAGCACATTACCCTGGGCGATGCGGTCGAGTTTGCGCCGCAGCAACAGGCGCCGGACTGGGGAGAGGCGGTCAATGAAGTAGATGCCGTGCAGGTGGTCGATTTCGTGCTGGATGACGCGTGCCAACAGTCCAGCGGCTTCTCGGCGGTGTTCCCGCCCGGCAAGGTCGAGGTACCGCACTTGAACAGCCGCGGGGCGGACGACCACGTCGCGGAGTTCGGGCAGGCTCAGGCAGCCTTCTTCCATCTGGTCGGTTTCCTCCGAGACAGCTTCCAGAACGGGGTTGAGCAGGATGAGCGGTTGCGCCATTCCCTCCTCTCTGCCGAGGTCAATGACGATGAGCTGGCGCGGGACGCCGACCTGATTGGCTGCCAGCCCAATCCCTTGGGCAGCGTACATGGTCTGCAGCATATTCTGCGCCAGCTGCCGAATGTCTGGGGTGATCTCTTCGATGGGCTCGGCTTTCTGGCGCAACACCGGGTGGTCGTAGAGGTAGATGGGCAGAATCATCCGCGTGTGTCCGGAGACTGTCCAACGGTGTTGTAGCGGGCAATGATGTCCAGGAGCTGCTTGATGTCGTCTAAGACGTAGTCAGCCTCGACCTGTTGAGTGCCGAAGACGTCGCCGTAGCGGGCAAAAGCAGTGAGCATACCGACACGCTTTGCTCCGATAATGTCCCGCTCGACCCAGTCGCCGACCATGATGGCTTCCGAGGGTGCCACCCCGAGCCGCTCCAGCGCCAGGAGGAACGGGCGAGGACTGGGCTTGCGCTCACCGGTATCGTCGTGCGTGACGACGACGTCGAAGATGTGATGGTAGCCGATGTAGCAGAGCCGGAGCCAGGCTTCGCGGGCAGGAGCATCGGAGACCACTCCCAGCTTGATCCGCTGCTTGACCAGTTCCATGAGCGTGGCGGTGACGTGTGGATACGGCTTGAGTGCTGCTTCCCGTGCCCGCCGGTAGGCAATGATGCCAGCGGAGAGAATACGGTAGTCAACGTAGCCGAGCACTTCCTGCAGCAGTTGATCGAAGACCTGCTGGTACTCGATGCCCATCTCGCGGTAGATGCGGTCAATGTGCGCGCGGACAGCCTCGGGGCTGAGTTGGAGCCCGGCGTCAATCATCGCTGTGACGGCAGCATCAATTGCCTGCCGCTTCATCGCCATGAAGTCCACCAGCGTGTTATCCAGGTCGAAGATAACGGCGCGGATCATTGCCTCCTGCGCTCATAGCGGAGGGACACAAGGAAGGCTCCCAGAGTAGCTGCGGCAGTGAGCGCGCTGATCCACGCTCCTGTGCGGAAGGAGGCAGAGTCGTAACGCAGCTCCACCACGTGCGTGCCGGCAGGGATAGGCACGGCGCGCAGGCTGTGGTATGCCCGGAGAAGTGGGGCAGGAGAGCCGTCGACGGTGGCTTTCCAGGCAGGGTACCAGATCTCGCTCAGACACAGGAGCCCTGGCTCAGCGGTGTACACCTCCCACTGCTGCCGGTTGTGCTCGTAGATGCGGCAGCGAATGGAGTGGGGCACAGACTCCGGGGAGACATCCGGGAGGCGGATGCCGGGGTGCTGTTCCAGGAGGGCTTCCTGGCGCGGGTCGATCTCCCCACGGCGGAGGACGGCTTCGGTGCTGTCGCTTGGGACAACACGGGCTCGGTACACCATCCAGCCGCGTGGGAAGGCAGTCGGGCGCTCTCGGAAGAGGAGCTGTTGTGCGGCTGTGTCGAGCTGGTAGCGGATATTGAGGAGGTCAAAGGTCTGAGCTGCAGTCGGCAGTGGCGGATTGCGCCGCTGGAGGCGCAGCTGGTTGTAGCCTTCGTAGAGCATGATGCTGTCGAGCAAGCCCTGGTTGCGTAGCATCGCCATGCCGAACTCTGTTCGCATGGAGACCCGGAAGAGCTCCTCCGGAGGCTTCGGTTGGAGCCGCTGCTTGAGCTCTGGCGGGAGGCGATAGAGGCTCTCCGGCGGCGTCGGCGATTGGGTAAAGGAGCGGTGGGCATGAGCGAGATCGGCGGCGAGCACCACAGCCAGGGCAATTCCGGCAGCCGGCGCAGGGAGCCATCCCCGGGAAAGAGCCAGCACCAGCAGCACGGTGGCAAATGTCCACACCAGCGCAAGCGTCCCTTCGCTCTGGAGCTTCGGGACAAAACGCTGCGGTGCCTCGAACACCTCCAGGAGGAATCCACTGCTGACCCCCAGGGCAATCAGGGCGATGGGAAGGCTTACCCAGAGTAGCAGGGCAAGCAAGGAGCGGTTTCGGGGATGCTGCCAGAACTCATCAAAGCCCCAGGCGGCGAAGAGCCCGAGGGCAAGCACGAGAACAAAGAGAATGCGCGGCGGAACACGGAAAAGCGAGAATCCCGGCAGCTGGTAAAGCAAGGGGAACAGGAAGCCATGCTTGCCGAGCGCGAAGAGCACCGCAAAAGCTGCTGCCACCAGCCAGAAAAGTCCAAGCGGCGTCTTCCAGCGCCGGAGGAGCCCGACCAGAGCGAGCAGCAGCACGGGAATGCCCACGTAGGTGGCGGTCTCCCAGTAGTGGTAGTACGGCGCGTGAGGCAGGAAGAACGGCACGTGCTCTCGTCCAGGCTCTGTGCTCCCGAAGAGTTTGGGAACGACGAGCGTCAGGAGTTGCTCAGGACGCAGCGAGATTTCGGCTGCCCATTCCAGCCCTTGCCCGCTGGCGCGTTCGGACAGGGAGGCGAGCTCCTGAGTGGGCAGCAATTGTACGGCAAATAGCCCAGCAGCCAGGACCAGCGGGAGCACCGCGCGGGCAGCATCAAACACGCGTGCCAGTCCCCATCCACGCTGACGGATGCGGAGCCCAACGAGCCATATCCCGAAGCCGAGCAGGAGGAGGTACTCGTAGAGCACCGTCTGCGGGTGCCCAGCGTGGAGGCTCATGCCCAGCACCAATCCAGCTCCCAGAGCCGCACTCCAGCGTGCTTGCTCGATAGCACTTTTGAGCAGCAGGAGCACCCACGGCAACCATGCCAGGTGGTAGACAATCATGGGATGAATGACGTGGTGCGTCAGCACACCGCACAAGCCGTAGCCGATACCTGCCAACAGGGCACCGAGCGGGCTGGCGCCGAACGCACGGCTGAGTCGAAACATGCCCCACTGGGCTACGGGGAAATGCAGGAAGACCAGCGCCTGTACAACCTCAAACGGGAGCCTGTCCAGCACCATCTGGACAAGTCCCAGGAGGCTATGCGGCAAGTAGAAGAAGCCAACTTGGGGATCTGCCAGAAAGGGCATGCCGCAGAAGGTGTAGGGATTCCAGAAAGGCAGCACACCTGCTGCCCAGTGCCGGGCAGCGAAGACCTGGTTGGGATAGAACTGCTCCACGAAATCCTCCCACAGAAAGCGGGAGCCGGTCAGATGACGCCAGAAAAAGAAGAGCGTCACCAGGACGAAGGCAGCAACAGCAACACTTTCCGGCATCGCGGGCGGAACACCCCGACGAGGTGCTGGCGAGCGCGTCTGTGTCCGTGTCCGAGGCTGTCCCATCGGTCATCCCCATGAATGCGCTGGTGCAAAATACGGAGCTTGCTGTCTCAGCATCCGTATGGAGCTCACTTCCCGGATGGAGGGACAAGCTGGAGGAGCCGCTCCAATGGTGGACGGGCTCTGCGGAGGAGCTCGTCTGGGAGCTGAACTTCCGGAGCGCCTGTCAGGAGGCAGTTGTAGAGCTTCGGTAGCGTGTTGAGGCGCATATACGGGCAGTGTGTGCAGTGGCATGAGTCTTCTGCCGGCAAGAGCAGGAGCTGACTTTCCGCCGGCAGGAGCTTTCGGAGCTGGAACGCCAGCCCGTGGTCGCTTGCCAGAATGAGCTGTGCGGGACGCTGGCGTGCGACGTAGTCGAGCAGCTGCTGACTTGAGCCGAGAACGGTTGCCTGCTGCCGGATGTCCGGCGGGCACTGGGGACTTGCTAGCACAGGCGCCGCAGGGTAGAGCTGGCGCCACCGTTGGAGAGTCTCGGAAGAGAAGCTCGTGTGCACAACACAGGCGCCAAACCAGCTCAGAATCCGCCGTCCAGTCCGCTGCCGCAGGAAATCCCCAAGCTCGTGGTCAGGGGCAAAGAGGAGGAGGCGATCCTCGGGCAGGGTGCGGACAACAAGTTCAGCTGTGCCAGTGGTTACGACAATATCGCTCAAGGCTTTCAGCTCAGCACTGCTCTGGATGTGGACAACGGCGAGGGCGTCGGGATAGGTCTCCCGCAGCCGAGCAAAGAGTTCCGGCGGGCAACTCTCTGCTAGCGAACAGCCTGCCAGGGGATCGGGGACGAGGACACGCCGCTCCGGGTAGAGGATTTTGACCGATTCTGCCACGAAGACCGTTGCTGCAACCACCAGCGTCTGGTGGGGCAGAGCTGTTGCCGCCTGGAGGAGCCGGAGGGTATCCCCAACGACATCGGCAACGGTGGCAAGCTCCTCCCCGTGGTACCAGTGTGCCAGGATTGCAGCATCCTGCGCGACCTTCAGCTCGTGGATTGCCTGCGCCCAGTCGGTCAGCGTCCAGCGTGCGTCCGGTGAGGGCATCCCCTTAGAGGGTTGGGGAGGTCCAGACATGTTCAGGAACGCCGAAGCGGTGGTTGACCAGGCGGGCGGCGACGAAGAGGTAATCGGAGAGACGATTCAGGAAGCGCAGAGCCACGGCGTTGAGCGCTTCGTACTGTGCCGCAGCAACGGTGGCTCGTTCAGCACGCCGACAGACAGTGCGTGCCAGATGGAGGTAAGCAGCAGCAGGATGCCCACCCGGGAGAATGAAGTGGCGCAGCGGAGGAAGCTCCGCCTCGTAAGCGTCGATGCGTTCCTCCAGCCAGCGGACGTGCTGCTCCTGAATGCGGGGTACCGAAGGTGCTGCATCCGCCGGCGTTGCCAAATCTGCCCCGAGCACGAAGAGCCAGGAGCTAATCTGGCGCACGTGCTCTGCTACCTCCTCGGGCAGGGGGAAAGTCAGCACAATCCCGAGCACAGCGTTGAGCTCGTCAACGGTACCGTATGCCTCGATGAGTGGATGGCTCTTCAGGAGGCGTCCGCCGCCGAACACGCCCGTCGTCCCATCGTCCCCGGTCCGCGTGTAGATGCGGGGAGCCATCGGTCAGGGCGTGTACTCGAAGGTCTGACCCGGCTGCAGGATGACCACGCGCGCGCGGTCGCCGACCAGGCGGGCAAACTCCTGCGGGTCTTGATCAATAGGCGGGAACGTCCCGTAGTGGATGGGGATGGCAACCTTCGGACGCAAGAGCTCTACGGCACGTGCCGCATCGGCGGGATCCATCGTGAAGTAGCCTCCAATGTGGAGCAACGCTACGTCGAGCGGGAATTTCTCCCCGATGAGCCGCATGTCGGAAAAGAGGCATGTGTCCCCGGCATGGTATATATTGACCCCATCCACGTGCACGACGAAGCCAACTACCGGCACCGCGTGGAATGCCAAGGTGAAGCTCACACGAACGCCTTCTACCACAGGCACTGTCCCGCCGACATTGCCCCCGACAGTAGATACCCCGCGCGCCTGTGCTTTCTGCGCCAAATCGAAGAAGCTCACGAAGACTGCCCCAGTGCGGCGGCAGATCTCTACCGCGTCCTCGAAGCCGTGATCGCCGTGCTCGTGCGAGACGCAGACAACATCTGCCCGTGGAAGGTCGGCAGGGCTTTTCAGAGGGCTCCGGGGATTGCCTGTAATCCAGGGGTCTATGAGCACGACCTTGCCGGCGCCCTCTACTTGGAAGGCGGCATGTCCGAGCCAGGTGAGCCGCACGCTTGCCATGATCCCCTCGGGGCTTGCCACGAACACATCCAGCGCGAAAATAGAGACTGCCTCTCTGGCTCAGGGCGCGCGGTGGCGCACTTACTCCGATCCTCGTGCTGACTCCTGGCGGAAGAGGTCACGGATTGGCTGGAGGTGGCGCAGGAAAATAGGGACGGCGAGCAAAAGCACGAACAACGTGTGCTGCGTCATGCTTGGGCAAGGAACCTGCAGCAGGAGCCGCACCAACGCTTCAGGTGCTGTGGCAATCAGGATAGGGGTAGCGATGGTCCCTGTCATGTTGCCTACGTGTACGTTGCGCCGAATGGCGGCATAGCCCGTTAGCCAGAGGAGGAGCCAGAGCAGGAGTGGAAGCCAACTCATCGCCAGCAGCGTGCCGGCAGCCGGTGCTAGCCCGCGTCCGCCTGCCCAGCGCAGGAAGACGTTGTAATTGTGCCCGACGACAACCATGACAGCAGCGGTTGCCAGCGTGCGGAAATCTCCCCCGGGGAAGAGCCCTGCCAGCTGGATTGCGGCGTAGCCTTTGAGCATATCCAGGAGTGCAACCAGTACCCCAACCCAGAGTCTGCCCGTCACCTCGTACGCATTGGCAGCGCCAACATTCCCTGTCCCGCACTGCCGGATATCCAGTCCGGTGGTCCAGCGGACGAGCCAGTAAGCGTGCGGCAGACACCCGAGGAGATAGCCAATTACTGCCGTGCCGAGGAGCCCGAGGAGCTCCATCGCTGTCGTCGCAGGAAGCGGAGTTGGACCACAGCAATTATCCCCACGAGGGCGAAGGTCACGTACGCTAGGGCCGCTGCATAACCCATACGGTCAACATGCTCGAAAGCGTTGACGAAGACCAGGTAGACCAGTGTTGTGGTTGCCCCCAGAGGACCGCCACGAGTCATGACGTAGACTTCGACGAACACCTGGAGTGCCTTGATGGTATTGAGCACTACGGCGAAGGTGAGCATCGGACGCAGCAGGGGCAGTATCACCCAGCGCAGTCGTTGCCAGAAGCCGGCTCCGAAGAGGAGCGCCACCTCGGTGTACTCTCGCGGGAGCGCCTGTAGTCCGGCAATCAGGAGCAGTGTGTAGTAGCCGACGGATGCCCAAATGTCCATCAGCATGATAGCAGGTAGGGCAGTCCCGGGATGGTGCAGCCACCCCTGTTCGGGATGCGGGAGTCCGAGCGAAGCGAGCACCGCATTGACATAGCCATGGCGGGTGTAGAGGTTGGTGAAAATCAGCGCGACGACAACCAGCGAGGTAACCGACGGCAGCAGGAGTGTGCTCTGCCACACTCCACGCCAGCTGACCAGAGGGCTTTCCAGGAGCGCCGCCAAAAGGAGCGCTCCGCCGATGGTGAAAGGTACCGTGCCCAGGGTAAAGAGCGCTGTGTTCCGCAGGGCTTTCCAGAAGAGAGCATCCTGGAGCAGCGCCGTGTAGTTCCCAAGACCGGTGAACCGGCGTGGACCTTGCAAGGCGTGGTACTCCGTCAGGCTCATCCCGAAGGCGTACAGGAGCGGGTAGAGCCAGAAGGCGATAAAGGTTATCACCCAGGGGAGCAGGCAGAGCAGGACGAAGAGTTGCTCACGGCGCATCGCATGCCTGGCGGAGCAGTTGGTAGAGGAGTGCCAAGGGGAGCCCGACGACGGCGTAGTAGCACCCGCGGAGATGTTCGACGAAGACCGCTCCAAAAGGGTCCTGGATGCCGTATGCGCCTGCTTTGTCCAGCGGAGATCCGGTAGCAACGTAGGCAGCTATCTCCTCCGGCTGCAGCTTCCGAAAGGTGACTTCTGCACGCGCCACACCGGTAAAGGAGTCCAGCTCGGGGACCCGGAGGAGCACAACACCGGTGTAGACCTCGTGCGTGCGCCCGCTGAGCTGTGCCAGCATTGCTGCGGCTGCTTCCGGCGTCCGGGGTTTATTGAGGTACTGCCCCCCGAGCACCACAGTGGTGTCAGCGCCCAGGACCAGTGCGGGTTCGCAGAGGTGCTGAGCAACGGCGAGCGCTTTTGCTCGGGCAAGCTGGAGGACATACTCTCCAGGGCTCAGCTCTGCACTGTCGTCGGGCTCCGTGATGGGAGCAGGCTGGACCCGGAACTCGATTCCCAGCAAGCGGAGCAGCTCCGCCCGCCGGGGCGATTGCGAGGCCAGCACCAGCGGGCGCTTCAGCCGTAGGAGTGAAGCAGGGGTCGGTGTGGGGACCTCAGAGTACGTCGCCATTGTCGAAGCGTTCGCACAGTTCCTCTGGGGCTGCTTCCCGAGATCCGAAAGGGATGTAGGCGACGGGCTCGAAGATGTCGTCCGGCGGATCGTTGCGGGCGATAAGGACGACACCGGAGACAGCAAAGCGTAGAGGCTGCCACTGCCGACGTAGGCTGGCACAGAAGCGTTCTGCAGCCTGTCGGGGACCTCGGTATTGCCCAATGCTCAAGTGTGGGGTGAAGCCCGAGGGATAGCGGCTCTGGTCATGGCAATCCGGGAAAAGCTCTAGCAGGCGGCGGTGGAGCTCACAGATGGGCTCTGCCGGCTCTGGTGCCAGCCAGATGGTGTGCGAACGCGGTCCGTGATGGAAGAGCCGGAACTCCCGGAGCTGGAGGGAGAATGGGCGCAGGCGAGCACAGGCAGCGCGGAGCAGCGGGAGCACTTCTGGGAAGAGATCCCGGGGGCGGAAAGGGTAGAGCAATGTGATGTGCGGCATCCAGCGGCGAACTTTGCGGTCGTACTGGCGGCGCAGAGCTTGAATTGGCTCCCAGAGTTCTTCCGGGGGGATGAGGACGAGCGCGGTCGTATGGGTCTTGCGGGGGCGCATCAGAGGACGGCGCTTGTTAAGACGAGCACAGCCCGGATGGGGACGGGGAGGTAGTTCCGGTACCGATGCTGTCGCTCAGCGTGGATGGCAAAGCTCTCTCCGGAGCGGACCAGGAGCTCGTCGCCGGGGAGTTCGACCAGGAGGTTGCCTTCCAGGGCAATTCCTTCGGTCAGAGTTGGCAAACTCCAGTACTCTCCCGGGGGGAGCTGTGCGCCGGGGGCAAGCCGAAGTTCGAGCCAGACCGGTTGCTGGGATGAGGACACGGGGCGCAGCAGCCGGAAAGTGCATCCCCGCAGGGAGCGATCGCTGACGACGGACAGGAGATCTGTTCCCTGCCAGCGCTCTGTCCCGGGGGCAGCGCGGAGTGCTGTACAGGCAGCACTCATGAGCTGCGTCAAAGAGCTGCCGTAGAGCCTCAGGAGCCGCTGGAGAGCCTCCAGCGGGAGGCGCCGTTTCCCTTGCTCGGCCAGGGTCAGCAGAGCTTTTGAGATGCCGGCGCGCTGAGCAGCTTCGGTCAGAGTGAGCTCTCTCCACTCCCGGAGCCGCCGGAGCTCTGCACCCAGCTGTTGGAGTGTGCGAGGCATATGCAATAGGTGCGTCTTGCTACGTCCGTAGCTCCGTGCAAATTACAGACAGCAGTGCAGGGAGAGAGCGATGCGCTTACGCGGGCAGGTTTGTCTCGTCACCGGTGCGAGCTCTGGCATTGGGCGAGCGCTTGCACAGCGCTTTGCCCACGAGGGTGCGGATCTCATTCTGACGGCTCGTCGGCGGCACCTTCTGGAGGAGGTGGCGCGGGAGATTCAGCACTCCCGTCCTGAGGGGCGCCTTCTGGTACTACCGGCGGATCTGCGCCGTCCGGAGGATATCGACTCCCTTGCCCGGGAAAGCCTTGCTGCTTTCGGGCGGGTGGATATTGTGATCAACAACGCTGGCATTGGCTACTTTGCCCCTGCAACAGAGCTCGCGCTCGAACCAGTGGAGGAGCTCTGGCAGGTCAATGTTCGCGCCCCGATGCTGCTGACGCGGGCGCTGCTTCCGTCGATGATCGAGCGCCGGAGTGGGACGTTGCTCTACGTGGCGTCTCTGGCGGGAAAGTACGGGGTCAAGGAGGGCAGTGTCTACGCCGCCACGAAGTTCGCCCTGCGGGGTTTTGCCTGGTCGGTCTTTCAGGAAGTGCGGCAGCATAACATCCGGGTCATCGTTCTCTGTCCGGGCTCGACAGCAACCCCGTTTGGTGGCGGGGTGGGTTCTGGAAGCCGTAGCGAGCGCATCCTCCAGCCGGAGGACGTTGCCGACATTGCGCTCGCTGCTGTCCTCTTGCCGCCGACAGCGACGGTGAGCGAGCTGGAGTTGCGCCCGACGAATCCCTAAAGCCTGGTCATGCTGGAACAGTGGGTAGCCTCTCTGCAGCATTTGCCCCCGGAAGGGATTCTGCTCGTTGCCTTCCTGGTCACGCTGGTGGAGAATCTCTTCCCGCCTTCGCCGAGTGATACGCTGCTGGTCTTCTGCGGCGTGTTGGTAGGGTTGGGCGCGGTGGATTTCGCCACAATGGTGCTGGTGGCAACTCTGGGCAGTGTCACGGGCTTCAGCGCGATGTTCTGGCTGGGCTATCAGTTCGGGGTACGGCTGGTGGATACCCAGCGACTCCGTTTCCTGCCGCTCGACGCCGTCGAAACGGTCGAGCAGTGGTTCCGCCGGTACGGCTACTGGGTCATCGTTGCCAACCGGTTTCTTTCCGGGACGCGAGCGGTTATTTCCTTTGCCGCTGGGATGTCGAAGCTTTCTTTCCCGGTGACGCTCGTGCTGTCGGCAGTCAGTGCATTGGTGTGGAATACTCTGCTCGTCACCGCTGGTTGGAGCGTGGGGCAGAACTGGCAGGAGATTGCTCATTGGGTACAGCTCTACGGTATTGTCATCACCGTGCTGGTGCTTGGGCTTTCCATCGGGTGGATTCTCTGGCGGAGGCTGCGAGTGCGGAAGGTCAAGCAATCGGTGCAATAGCGGTTCCGTATTTTCGCTCTGCAGGCATTATGGGGAAGCGCTTTGCACAGTGGGTGTCCCGAGGGAGCCTGGCTTTCCTGACGGCGCTCGTCCTTGCTATGGTGATGGTAGAGCGCCGCCCAGGTGGAGGCAGGCAACCTGTGCCGATGATTCTCCGGCTGGAGCTCAACCAGAGGGAGCGCAGCCTCCGGTGGGGAGTGATTCCGCCCGGGGTGTTCCCTGCCTTTCGGCTCAATTAGTCTACAAGGAGGATGCCTGAACACAGCGGTGTTCTGCCTCGGAGGAGGCGGTAGCTGTAGAGACCCGGCTCCAGTTCTGGGAGCCGAAACCCGAAGGCATCACCAGGCAGGCGGAGGCGAAGCTGCCCCAGCAATGTGTACAGCTCCAGCACCGTACCGGGCTCTGCCGAGAGGGGGAGGTATTCCCGTACCAGCATCTGCCGTAGGCAGGTGGAATTCCCGGCTTCGACGGCAATCCCGGTAACTTGGCTGACTGTCACAGTGTACTGCGCAACCGGGGTGCCCGCGTCGGCATCGGTGAGGAGGACCCGTACAGTGCCGACACTTTCCCCACTGCGGACACGGCATCGCAGGCGGGAAAAGAGTTGCCGAGGAGGTATACGCAGCGTGTCGGCTGCCACGAGGGTCCCAGTCCCGTAGCAGGTGTCTCCGAGGCACAGCTCGACAGCCTCTGGCGGGATATCCGACGGCTCCAGGCGAACGACAAGGCTTCGCGTCTGTGTTCCGCCATTGTATACGGCGGCAACGCTTTCCCCTGTGGCGCCTCCCGTGGCAGCAATGCCGGTCTGTGCCCAGACCAGCTGGAGAGACTCGGCAGACGGAGTACCGATGTGGACAGTGAGCGTATGCTGGAGAAGGACAGCCCCGGTGTATGCCTCGCGGAGCAGAAAGCGCAGAGCGGCACTCGTTGCCGGAGTGCTCTGGTCGGCATAGACGTACGCTTTGAAACTGCGTTCCTCTGTCCCGGGGGCGAGGGTGACCGTGTCCGGGGAGAGCAGAACCCCTGGCGCGTAGCACGAAGGACCCCAGCAGAAGTAGGGATAGCTTCCCGGGGGCATACCGGAGGTGTCCATTTCTACCAGGAGACGGAGTGGCTCAGCTCCTGCGTTGAAGAAAGTTGCCGGTGCGACAACTTCCCAGCCAGGGCGGACCCATACGGCTGTGACGCCCGAGCGGAGCTCAATGTGTGTATGGGCAGCACTGACAATCAGGAGTGTTGCCAGGAAGCTACGGAAGAGCATGGGGAGACTCCGCGCTGGTCAGACTTCTTCTGAGCTGTCCGGCACTTCCTCGCTGTGGAGGGATTGCCATGTTATGGGGACGAAGCTGTGGGCTTCCGTTGTGCCTCTGCCAGAGCCCCGGAGTTGATGACCGGCATTGCCCGGGCGGGTCCGTAGCGGACCAGGTATTCCAGGGCGCTGACTGCCTGCTCAATCATGCGATCCCGCTCCGGGACTTCCTCGGAAGTGAAAGGCGAGAGGACGTACTGCACCATTCCACCGGGAGGGAAGTTCCGCCCAATACCGCAGCGGAGGCGGAGGATGTGACGTGTGCCCAACGCTTCGAGGACAGAAGCCATGCCGTTGTGTCCGCCGTCACTGCCGGTGGCTTTCAGATGCACCCGTCCGAGCGGGAAATTGAGCTCATCGAGCACCACGACGATGCGCTCGGTTGGGATACCCGTGCGCTGCTGAACTGCCCGAACTGCTTCCCCGCTGCGGTTCATGAAAGTCAGTGGGAGCACTGCCAGGACGGAATGTCCGGCGAAAGACAGAGGGGCTTCCAGCCAGGGACCGCTGCCTTTCTGCCACCTCCCACCGTGGCGCTCTACGAACGCCTGGACGACCATCCAGCCGATATTGTGCCGCGTGGCGGCGTATTCTGGACCAGGATTGCCCAGCCCAACGATCAGCCATTCCGGTGTGGACATCCCTCTACCTGCGCTGCCGAGCCTGTAGACGCCAGAGGAAGGGCACCAATTGCCCGGGACGGCACCGTAATATTGCAGGCGACGCATGTGTTGAACAGCGTGGTGCAGGGGAATGCGTAGCCTCTGGTTTCTGTTCCCGCTTGGGGGAGCTTTCCTGCTAGCCCAGCCGCGTCCGCTGCCGCCAGTGCCGCCGACATTGGAGGCAGCCCCGGAACAGCATCGCCATATGCTTGCCATTGACCCTCGTGTTGAAGAGCGGCTGCAACGCGCGCAGGACCTACTTCCCGTTGAAGGAGTCTGGGCACTCCGCTTGGAGACCTTCGACACAGCAGGCTCCGATGTCCGCATGGTGCGGGAAGACTACACGGTCCAGCTCCTCATCAGCCGCACGGAGGAAGGTCCTCCAGAACAGCTGACGGCAACGGTAGTACAGTCTCTCACAGAACGGATCCCCATGGGAGCCATCCTGGCGCGGCTGCAGCCGACAGCCGATCCGCAGCTCTACTTGGCGGAGTGGTACCTCCCCGGGGCACGGGTAGCACGGAGTGAGCTCAAAATTGAGGGGGCAGCCGTTGCGACAGCCGAGATTCGGGATGTCCCGCGCTATCCGCTAGTGGCAACGGTGCGCCTGCTCAAGCTCCGCCCACGTCCATGGCAGCAAGTACCGCCGCGGTGAACGGGTCCCCGTCGTGCTTCGTCTTTAGCGGCAGTCTGTCGCAATAGACTCTGGAGCACGCATGCAGTGGACATCTCATCGGGTGCGGCAGTCGTTCCTGGAGTTCTTCGCCGAACGGGGGCATCGCATTGTGCCCAGTGCGCCGGTTGTCCCGTACGGAGACCCGACACTGCTGTTCACCAATGCTGGGATGAACCAGTTCAAGGACGTCTTCCTAGGGCTGGGTACTCGGGACTACAAGCGGGCTGCCGATACGCAGAAGTGTATCCGGGTCAGTGGCAAGCACAACGATCTGGAAGAAGTCGGCTACGACACGTATCACCACACCTTTTTCGAGATGCTCGGCAATTGGAGCTTCGGTGACTACTACAAGCCCGAAGCCATTGCCTATGCCTGGGAGCTGCTCACCCAGGTGTGGAAGCTGCCTGCGGAACGGCTACATGCAACGGTTTTCCGCACGGACGATGAAGCCTACGACATTTGGTGCCACTACTTGCCGCCGGAGCGCATCCACCGCTTCGACGAGAAAGACAACTTCTGGGAAATGGGCGAAACGGGTCCGTGCGGTCCCTGTACGGAAATTCACTATGACCGGACGCCGGATCTGAGCGGCGGACGGCTGGTCAATGCGGGAACACCGCAGGTCATCGAGATTTGGAACATCGTCTTCATCCAGTACAACCGCCGTTTGGACGGGAGCTTGGAGGAACTGCCGGTCAAGCACGTCGACACAGGGATGGGGCTGGAGCGCATCTGCGCTGTGCTGCAGGGGGTGGAATCGAACTACGACACGGATCTTTTCATCCCGCTCATTCGGCGCATCGAGGAGCTCAGTGGGCGGCGCTACCCGCGAGAGGATGTGCGCCACCCCGATGGCATCGCCATGCGAGTCATGGTAGACCACATTCGGGCGCTCTCGTTTGCCATCGCTGACGGAGCACTTCCCGGCAACACCGGGCGGGGATATGTTCTGCGCCGCCTATTGCGCCGTGCCGAACGCTTTGCCCGCCGACTCGGCTTCCAGGAGCCGGTTCTCTGGCGCCTGGTGCCAGTCCTGGTAGACATCATGGGCGAGCCCTTCCCGGAGCTTCGTCACCATCAGCGCACGATCGAGCAGGTAATCGAAGCTGAAGAGGCGAATTTCCTGCGGACCCTCGACCGGGGGCTACAGCTCTTCGAAGAAGCGGTCATGCAGCTCCAACAGCAGGGCGAGACCGTCATCCCGGGCGAGATTGCCTTCCAGCTCTACGACACCTATGGCTTCCCGCTGGATCTGACTCAGTTGCTCGCCCGTGAGCGCGGGCTGACCGTTGACACCGACGGCTTCCAGCACCTCATGGAGCGCCAGCGTCACCGTTCCCGGCAGGCACAGAAGGTGCACAATCTCCAAGCCCAGCTTGCACCCTCACTCCAAGGGCTCCGCAGCGAGTTTACCGGCTACGATGAGCTGGAAACAGAGGCAGTGGTGCTCGCCGTAGATGGACAGCACGTGGTGTTGGACCGCACCCCCTTCTATGTCGAGTCCGGTGGGCAGGTCTCTGACACAGGCGTGCTCGTGTTGGGCGGGGATACCTACGTTGTGGAGGATGTCCGCCGGGTCGGGGAAGCCATTGTCCACGTCTGCTCCACAGACGTTGAGCCAGCCCGTGGTGAGCGGGCGCTGGCGCGCGTGGACCGGCACCGCCGTTGGGCGATCATGCGCAACCACTCCGCCACACACCTCCTCCATGAGGCGCTGCGCCGTGTGCTCGGACCCCACGTGCAGCAGGCAGGCTCGCTCGTTGCCCCGGACTACCTCCGCTTCGATTTCTCGCACTTCGGGAAGATCGAGCCGGCACAACTGCGGGATATCGAGGCACTGGTCAACGAGAAGATCCGAGAGGCAATCCCGGTGCAGACCCGCATAATGCCGCTGGAGCAGGCGCGGAAGATCCCGAACGTGAAGATGTTCTTCGCCGACAAGTACGGTGATATCGTCCGGGTGGTCATCATTGACGAGCGCTTCTCGGTGGAGCTCTGTGGAGGAACGCACGTGCAGAATACCAGCCAGATTGGGATGTTCGTGCTCACAGCAGAGGAATCCGTTGCCGCTGGAGTGCGCCGCGTTGAAGCGGTCACGGGCGAAGGGGTGGAGCGCTACGTCGAGCAGCTTCGCCGGCGTATCGAAGAGGAGCAGCGCCATGCTGAACGCCTTGCCGAACAGCTCCACCGACTGCAGCAGGAGCTGGCACACCTGCGCCTGGAGCGGGAGATCGCGCGGATTCCGGACTTCCTCGCTCGTGCCCAGATGGTCAAGGGCATTCGGATCGTTGCCGAGCGGGTAGCGCTCGAAGATATGGAACAACTCAAAGCGCTCGGCGACCGTGTCCGTGCTGCACTGGGCAGCAGAGGAATTGCCGTTCTGGTTACGGTCGTTGGGGACAAAGTCCAGCTGGTCTGCGTGGTAACACCGGATTTGACCGAACAGTACCCGGCAAGTGAATTGGTCGCTCGCCTTGCCCGCCAGCTGGGAGGCGGTGGCGGAGGGCGTGCACATCTGGCAACAGCCGGAGGACGCCATCCGGAGAAGTTGCCTGAGCTGCTCCAGCGTGTTCCGGAGCTGGTAGCACACTGGGGAACGGAGACCGTCGAGGCAGCCTCCTAGCCCATCAGGGCGCAGACCGCAGCGACGGAGACGATATCCTCCCACCGGCAGCCACGAGAGAGATCGCAATACGGACGCCGCAGCCCTTGGACGATCGGTCCTAGCGCCTGCGCTCCTGCCAAGCGCTCGGTGAGCTTATAGGCGATGTTCCCAGCGTCCAGGTTCGGGAAAATCAGCACGTTTGCTCGCCCGGCTACGGGGGAACCGGGGGCTTTGCGAGCGGCAACCTCGGGCACCAGCGCTGCATCCGCCTGCAGTTCGCCATCGGCGCAGTACTGGGGATAGCGTTCGTGGAAGAGCCGGACGGCACGCTGTACTTTCTCTACCAGCGGGTGCTGTGCACTCCCCTTCGTGGAGAACGACAGGAAGGCAATCCGGGGCTCTTCGCCGGTAACCCGTTCCACGTTCTGCGCCGTGCAGAAGGCGATCTCTGCGAGCTCCTCCGCAGTGGGATCGGGGACAACCCCAGCATCAGCGTAGGTGAGCACACACTCGGGGAAGACCATCAGGAAGTAGCTGCTGACAAGAGAGGTCCCAGGCGCCAAGCCTACTGTCCAGAGGGCAGCGCGGAGTACTTCAGCAGTGGTGGAAAGGGAGCCGGCAACACATCCCTCCACCTCACCAGCGTCGAGCAGCATGCCGGCAAAGATCAGAGGCTGCCGAACAGCACTGCGAGCCTCTTCGAGGGTCATTCCTCTGTGCCGACGGCGTTCCCAGAGACGAATGGCGAAAGACGCCGTCCAGGCAGATTCCTCAGGGTCTACAATCGGGATGTCTTCCAAAGCGATGCCGAGGCGGTGGGCGTGCTGCCGAAGGGTGTCTGCGTTCCCAACAAGGACTGGCTGGACAATGCCACGGTCGGCAAGAGCGCGCACGGCGCGAAGGGTGCGCTCATCCTCGGCATCGGGGAAGACAATCCGACGCCGGAGTGCCGCCGCACGCTGGTGAAGCTGCTCAAGGAATGACCAGCTCATGGAATCGGGACAACAGCACGGGTACCCTCGGGCAAGGGAGCAGAGAGGAGTACCTCTGCCCGCGTGCCTGTAGCGATGATGAGCCGCGGAGGAGTCTCTGCACTCACAATCCAGAGTTCTCCTCGGACAGGCACTGCACTGAGCTGCTGGACCGCCCAGCGCTGCAAGAGCCGCACAGAACCCCGAGTCCGAATATCCACACGCAGAAGTCCCGCGGACGTCCCCACGTAGGCGAAGTCTTCCGGCGTGGCTACCAATCCTGTGACCCGAACGTGTGCGGAGTCCGCCGCAGACGGGAAGACGGGAATGCTTGCCAGCAGGCGCAGAGGCTCCAATTCAACGAAACTCAACCGTGGGGCGCGCGGGGCAGATGCCGTGGTGTCATCTCCACTGCCGGTGCTCAGCACGAGGAGTTCAGAGCCGTGGGAGCGCAGGACAGCAGTGCATGGGCGCGGTGGCAGCGGGAGAGAATCCACCACACGCAAGCTCCGGGTATCGAAGACCAGTAAACGGGAGTTTGCCTCGTCGAGGACGAAGAGTTGTCCTTCTGCCGCAACCGCCCATCTGGGTGAGCCCTCCAGGGGAATGCTCCGGGCAAGCGTCGGGACAAGGAGATCGAGCACGCTGAGTTGCTGTGTTGTCGGATGCCAGAGGTACCCCGTGGTAGCGTTCGGAAAGACAATACCGGCTGCGGGCGCCGGGAGCGCTATCCGTGCCCGTCTGCGGTAGGAAGCTGTGTCCAGAACTTCGAGCGCGGCGGTCTGCAGCAGCAGGTAGAGAGCGTTGCGGAAGAACACTGCCGTGGAGGGTGGATCTCCCATCGGGGTGCCATTTGCTTCTACGTAGAGATCGGCGTGCAGGAGTTTGCTGCCGGGTTCTTCCCGGAGTTGGAGCGCGGGGGCATCCGTGAGCACGAGGAAGCGCCACGCTGTGGGAGCCGAGTTGTAGAAAGGTTCCTCGCTGGTGCAGCCCCACACGAGGACACAGAGCCCGAGGGCGCTCCAGCACTTCATGGTGTTGCCGGCAAGCGTGCGACCAGTTCGGTGATCAGCTGGGTCATCTTCGGTTCGGCTGTCCGAGCTGCTTGGAGCACCTCCTCCAGCGAGAGCGGCTGCAGCGCGTCGGGGAAGCATTCGTCCGTGATGATAGACAGTCCGAAGACCTCCATGCTCATATGCCGTGCGACGATCACCTCCGGCACCGTGCTCATCCCAACGGCATCGGCACCGATGAGACGCAGGAAGCGGTACTCTGCTCGTGTCTCCAGGCTCGGTCCTGTCAGGGCGACGTAGACCCCTTTCTGGAGTTTCAGCCGTAACTCCAGGGCTATGTCCTCTGCCAGGGCGATGAGTCGCCGGGAGTACGGTTCGCTCATATCCGGGAAGCGCGGTCCGAGCGTCTCGTCGTTGGGTCCGATGAGCGGGTTGTCCCCCATCAGGTTGATGTGGTCCACGATGACCATCAGGTCGCCCCGTCGGAAAAGCGGATTGAGCCCGCCGGCAGCATTGGACACGATGAGCGTCCGCACCCCGAGCGCGTGCATGACGCGAACGGGGAAGGTAATCTGCTGCATTGTGTAGCCTTCGTAAAAGTGGAAACGCCCTTGCATAGCAACAACGTCCCGTCCGGCGAGGCGCCCGAAGATGAGCCGTCCGTGGTGGGATTCAACCGTGGAGATAGGGAAGTGAGGGATGTTCTCGTACGGGATGGCACATTCCTGCTCAATGCGGTCGGCAAGCTCCCCGAGACCGGTCCCGAGAATGATCCCGATGGAGGGCCTCATTGAGGTTGTCAGCCGAATGACTTCCGTGGCTTCCGCGATGTGCTGTCGGAGAAGGGAGACCGGGCGGTTCATAGCTGCGACTGCTCTGTGGGACGTGTCTCCTGGGGTTGCTTTCTGGGGCGTTCACCGAAGAGGGCGGTACCGATGCGCAGGAGTGTCGCACCTTCTTCGACGGCAAGCTCGTAATCGGCGCTCATGCCCATGGAGAGGTGCGGGAAGCTCTCCGGAGAGCTCCCGTAGCGCTGGCGGAGCTCTTCGCGCAGGGAACGGAGCAAGCGGAATTCACGGCGTACCTGCTCCGGTGTGCCAGGAGCTGGGATAGTCATGAGTCCGTCCAGGCGCAGGAACGGGAGTCGGAGCACCGCTTCTGCGAGCGGGAAGAGTTCCTCCGGGGCGCAGCCGTGCTTGGTCTGCTCCCCCGACGTGTTGACCTGGAGGAGGATGTGCACAGGCTTGCCGTGCCGCTCGCCCCAGCGGTTGAGCGCGTCGGCAGCGTGGAGGGAGTCCACCCCGTGGATGAGCGTGGCGATTGGAGCGATGAGCTTGACCTTGTTGGTCTGGAGATGCCCAATGAAGTGCCATTCGACCTGGTGCCCGCGCTGCTGGAGGTAGTCGGCTTTTGCCCGCAGCTCTTGGGCGTAGTTCTCTCCAAAGCAGCGGATACCGACGGCAAGGGCGGCTTCGAGCAGTTCGGGGGGGTGTGATTTGGAGACGGCGATGATGCGAATCTCCTCAGCACGGCGTCCGGCACGGCGAGCGCTTTCCCGCACGCGCTCGTGGAGCTGATGCCAGCGCTCTGCGAGCAGCTCTATGAGCAGCGGCGATGACATGGCTGGCTGCAAAAATACCTATGAGGCTCTGTGCTGAGCCCGATCCCAGGCGCTGAGCACAACACAGGCGGTGGCGTCCCCGGTAACGTTGACCACCGTTCGGCTCATATCCAGCAGCCGGTCAACGGCGAGGATGAGAGCAACTCCCTCCTGAGGAATACCCAGGTTCTGCAGCATGACGATGAGCATAACGATGCTAGCGCCCGGGACAGGTGCCGCACCGATAGAGGCTGCTACTGCCAGAACGATGAGCAACACAAGCTGGGGGAATGCCAGCTCAATGCCGTAGAGCTGCGCCAAGAAGACCGTTGCGACTGCCTGGTAGAGGCTGGTCCCGTCCATGTTGATGGTTGCTCCCAACGGGAGCACGAAGCTGGCAAGCTCTGGGCGCACCCCCAGGCGGGTGCAGCATGCTTCCAGCGTTGCAGGGAGTGTTGCAGCACTGGAGCTCGTCGAGAAGGCAACCAGATGGACCGGCAGGAGTGCTCGGTAGAAATCCCGCACTCGGAACTTCCCGAGCACACGGACCACCAATGGGTAGAACAGTGCCAGTATAAGCCCTAGCCCGCCGAGGACCGAGAGGCTATACATCCCCAATGCCGAGAGCAGCGACCACTCCATCGGCAGTGCTGCCATGAGGGCAAAGACGCCCACGGGAGCAAAACGCATGATGAGCCGGACAGCTGCCAGGAGCACGGCGAAGAGTGCCGACAGGAGCTGACGAATCGGGGCTGTCCGCTCGCTCTCCACGGTGGTGAACGCTATGCCCAAAAGGAGGGTAGCCAGAATGACCTTCAGCATCTGCCGATTGTCCTGAGCAGCAGCCACGAGGTTATCCGGGAATTGCTCAACCATCCATTGGAGCGGGCTTTTCTGCTGGAGCTCCTCTGCCGTATGCTGCCGTTCGGCAAGGGTTTGCTCGTATGCCTGCCGGAAGGCTGCTTGCTGCTGTGTCGAGAGGAAAGTCCCAGGACGTACGAGCATGGCAATGCCAATGCCGATAGCGGTGGCAACGAGAGTGGTTGCGATGTAGTACGATGTAGTACGCTACTGTCCGCCAGCCCAGACGCGAGAGCTGTCCCAGATTCCCAACACCGGCGATACCCTCGAGGAGGGAGACCGCTACGAGCGGCAGAGCAATCAGCTTCAACAGGTTCAGGAAAAGGGTCCCTACGGGTGCAATCCAGGCAGCTGTGAAAGCTCCCCATCCTAGAGCAGGGTGGAGCAGGCTCCAGAGAATCCCGGCAAGGAAGCCCACCAGGATTCTCCTAGGCTGTGAGAGACGCCGCATCAGAGAGCTGCCGTCAGACTCACGCTCAGCCCGTGAGCAGCGGGCATGTATCGGCACACGCCACCGACGCAGACGATTCCGGCACGCTGTCGCCCATAGCCCAGCGCGATTTTCACGCGCTGGAGTGTAACCGTCAGTGCCGTTCCCGGGTAGTGGAAGCGCGCCTCGCGGTGCGGGTTGCCGAAGTTGAATTCATCCCAGAGCGTCATGCCCCAGGTTGGCGAGATAGTGTACTCCAGTAGTGCAAAGAGCCAAGAGCCTCGGTCTTGGCGTGTCCATAGGTACTGTGCTTCTGCCCGCAGTGTATGCCGCGGGGCAAATGTGTAGGCGACATCGGCGATGGCAATCCAGTTCCAGATAAGACCGTAGCCTCGGACGCCTTCGGAGACGTCGCGGTTGTAAATCTGCCGGACCAGCATCACGGTGCTCTTCAGTCTCGGGGTCCAGAAGGCGGTGTGCTCGACAGTGAGCTCCTCCAGGAAGAGCTCCTTGCCGATGCCGGGGAAAGGGCTGCGGTAGCGGAACTCGTCCGTGTGAAGGGTATCCAACCCGTGGATGCGGCAGTAGCTCAGGGTCAGTGTTCCCCCGCCGTCGCCGCCAAGGGGCGAGCCTTCGGGGAAAGGCAGGAGGCACTCAGCAGCAGCACCGATTTCGCCACCAGGCTGGCTAGCGTAGGCGTAGAGCGTTGCCAAGCGGTACGTGTGTTGCTTGCTCAGCGGAGGCATGTAGTTGAGCACGGAGACTGTTCCGCTTGCTGTTCGGTCGGAGTAGAACGCCATGTTGTCGACCCGTTTGGCTTGCAGCAGGATGCTGGCGGTGGCAAGCTCACCGGACAGGCTCACGTAAAGCCCGGTGCCGGGATTGTAAGAGTACCTGTTGAGGGCAGACGGGTCGTTGTACTTGTACGCCCATTCGACATTGAGCTGCCAGCTGTGCCACTGCCATGCGCCGCGTATGGCATACGCGAGCACGTTCTCCGGCAAGCGGTAGAGCGGGTCTGTATCTGGCTGGTACTTGCTCACAACCGAGGCGCCGAGCCGCCATGTCACCGGGGCTCCGACGCCCCAGACCGAGGGGAAGAGTTCCACATCGACCCCGCGGATGAGCCCGCTCCATTCGAAGAAGCGGCGCTGCCGGGCAATGAAGCCCGTCAGGCGAATGCCCGAAGCTTCCCAGCGGAAGCGAACCCCATCGAGGCTGTTGTCAATGCCTAGGAGGCGCTCCTCATAGGTCCGCAGAATCATCCCGGAGCCAAACTGCTCGTAGAAACTCCCCAGGGTCAGATGGAGGTTGCCGGCTCGATACTCCAGTGCGCGGAACGGGATGCCTGTCCCGGCATAGCGCCGGTCATAGCCCTGGAGTGGCGGCAGATATGCCTCGTAGCGCAGGCTCAGACTCAAGGCGCCGAGCCGAATGCTGACCGGTGCGTAAGCATTCAGCCCCGTGCGTTCCCGGACGTCGGGAGCCCCAATGAGGCTATCGGCACGGTAGGAGCGGGCTTCCACTTGCACCCCACCGCTGAAGCTCACGTCCACGGCGGCGTAGAGAACGCACGGGACACCGAGCAGCGGAACAACCCACAGCCGATGGTTCATGGAGACTGCCCCGGTTGTGTCCCTTCCTGCCTCAAGCGGCGGAGGACCTGCCAGAGCTCTTCCTCATCCCCGGGAGCGTATGCCTGGTGCTGCCAGACAATACGTCCGGCGCCATCGAGCACGAAGGAGTGTGGGATATCGCTCACGTTCAGGGCGCGCCGGAGATCACCGTTTTCATCCAGGTATACCTCAAAGCGCCAGCCGCGAGCCCGGACAAGCGGGGCAACCTTGGCGCTGGTGCGGGCGTCGTCGATGGAGATGGCGAGAATCTTCACGCCAGTTTCCTCACGCCACTGTGGATAGAGTCGGTGGAGTGTATTGAGCTCCAGCAAGCAGGGCTTGCACCACGTTGCCCAGAAGGACAGCACAATGGGCTTCCCGTTGTTGCTAAGAGTATCGGCACGGACAATGCTCCCATCGAGCGCCCGGAGCGAAACAGCGGGCAGCTGTCCCCAGACAGAGACAACGAGCGTGAGCAGAGCCAGGAAGTACCGCATCGTATCCCAGTGCACAGCAGGACATGAGTGCTACAAAAATTGCAAATCTTCGGCTCTCCAGCTGATACGTTCAGCGCAGAGCGCCACCAAGGGAAGTGCAGAGGGGCTAATTTCGCGTTGTCCGAAGCAGTATCGAACGCTCTATGGCAACGGTCCGCCCGCGTAGGAGCCCAACTCTCCGGCGTTGCCCTCGCTGTAAGACGGTCGGACGTCTGTACCGTTCGCATGCTCGCAATGCGTTTGAGCGCTTCATGAAGATGTTCAGCCCAACGCTGGCGCTCTACCGCTGCCATCAGTGCAACTGGCGCGGGTATATGTTTCGGCGGTTCAAATCGCAGAGTCGTTTCGCCTTCTGGATGACGCTGCTCGGGATCGTGCTCGGGAGCATCCTCGGTGTGGGAATTGGGTGGTTTCTCCTGTTGCGCTTTGTGGAAGTCGTGCTGGGACGCTGATGGAGACCCTTACCGGAGACGCCCACGGGATGGTTGAGACAGCGCAAGCTCTGGGCTTGAGTGGGGAAGAATACGCCCGCATCTGCCAGCTGCTCGGGCGTGCCCCGAACGAGACAGAGCTGGGCATGTTCGCCGTGATGTGGAGTGAGCACTGCAGCTACAAGAACTCGCTCAAGCTCTTGCGCACGCTCCCCCGCGGCGGCACGCGGGTGCTTTCCGGCAATGAGAATGCCGGACTTGTCGACATTGGCGGCGGCTACGCCATCGCGTTCAAAATCGAGAGCCATAACCACCCTTCGGCTGTGGAACCCTACCAGGGAGCGGCAACAGGGGTTGGCGGCATTTTGCGGGATATCTTCACAACGGGTGCGCGTCCGATCGCGGTGCTGGACTCACTGCGTTTCGGGCAACTGGACAATCCCCGGACGCGCTATCTGTTCCGGGAGGTCGTTCGGGGCATTGGCGATTACGGCAACGCCTTTGGGGTGCCAACAGTTGGGGGAGAGCTCTACTTCCAGCCCTGCTACACGGATAACCCTCTGGTCAATGCGATGGCGGTGGGAATCGTGCGGACGGACGCTGTGGTGCCGGCGGTGGCGCAGGGAGTGGGGAACCCAGTCTGCATCCTGGGCAACCGGACAGGGCGGGATGGTATCCACGGAGCGTCCCTGCTGGCGTCTCGGACGTTCGAGGAGGGGCAGGAAGATATGCGCCCGTCGGTGCAGGTGGGTGATCCTTTCGCGGAGAAGCTTCTCCTGGAAGCAGTGCTGGAGCTTGTGCAGGCGGGGATTGTCGTTGGCATGCAGGATATGGGAGCAGCGGGCATCTGCTGCTCGACCTCGGAGATGAGCGCCCGTGGGCGTGTCGGCATGCGCATTGACCTGGACGCCGTCCCGCTGCGCGATCCGGACATGAGTCCGTACGAAATCGTACTCTCCGAATCCCAGGAGCGGATGCTGGTGGTCCTTCGCCAGGGAAGCGAGCCCGTTGCCGAGGCGATTTGCCGCAAATGGGGAGTTGGCTTTGCCCGAATTGGAGAAGTCACCGACGATGGAGTCCTGCGCTTCTACCGCCATGGTAAGCTCGTTGCCGAAGTGCCAGCATGGACTCTCGTTGCCGGGGAAGGAGCACCGCAGTACGACCGGGAAGCACGGCAACCGGCGTACCTGGCTGAGCTCCGCGCCAGTGTTCCAGAGGAGCTTCCCGAACCGGTTTCTGTCCAGGAAGCTTTCTGGCGTCTTCTGGCTAGCCCGAATATTGCCAGCAAGCGCTGGGTCTACGAGCAGTACGACCACCAAGTGCAGACCAATACCGTGCTCCTGCCGGGTCGGGCAGATGCGGCGGTGTTGCGCTTGCGGGAGCTTCCCGGGAAGGGCATTGCTCTCAGCCTGGACGGGAACAGTCGGTACGTCTACGCAAATCCCTACCGTGGGGCACAGATTGCTGTTGCCGAAGCTGCCCGAAACGTCGCCTGCGTTGGCGCCGAACCGGTTGCTCTTACGAACTGCCTCAACTTCGGCAATCCGTACGACCCGGAGATTTTCTGGCAGTTTCGGGAAACTATCTTCGGCATGGGGGATGCATGCCGGGCTTTTGGACTCCCGGTAACAGGGGGGAATGTGAGCTTCTACAACGAGTCCCCGCGCTATGCTGTCTATCCGACCCCTGTCATCGGCATGCTTGGGGTGCTGGAAGAGGTGGAGGCAGCCATTGGGATGGGACTACAGGCAGAAGGGGATGTGCTCTTCTTGATCGGACCGCAGCGGGCAGAGTTGGGTGCTTCCGAGTACGTTTGGCTCTTCTACGGTCAGGTCCTCGGTGATGCTCCGACGCTGGTACTGGAGGAAGAAAAGCGGCTGCAGCAGTTGTTGCGGATAGCCATCCAGCGGCGGTGGCTCCATTCGGCACACGATTGTGCAGAGGGTGGACTGGCAATCTGCTTGGCGGAGAAAGCCATTGCCTCTCCCGGCGAACTCGGAGCCGATGTTGTGCTGCCGTGGGAATGCTCGGCAGCGCATCTGTTCGGGGAGGCGCAGACGCGGGTTGTGGTCAGTGTCCCGCCGCATGTCAGGGCAGACCTCCAGGCGTTGTGTCGGGAGTTAGAGCTGCCGTGTGTCGAGCTCGGGCGCGTTGTGGCTCGGCGCTTCTCTCTCCACGGGGTTGTGGAGACTTCCGTCGGTGAGCTCCGTCGTGTCTACGACGAGGCATTGCCCGCATGGGCAGAGCGAGTATGAGTCAGCCCGTCCTGATCGCCCTCACGGGTGCCCCCGGAAGCGGAAAGACGACCGTCGCGCAGCTGCTTGCTCGGGAAGGGTTCCCCGTCCTGGATGCCGACCGCATTGCCCGGGAGCTGATGGAAACCGATACCGAGGTGCGGCACAGCCTGCAGGAGCTCTTCGGTGCTGACATCTTCGCCCCTGATGGGCGCCTCCGGGCAGAGACCCTGGCAGAGCGTATCTTCGGTCCGGAGCCACACCACCGGCAGGCACGGCAACGCCTCGAAGAGCTGGTCCACCCGCGTGTCCTGGACTTCCTCGCGGAGCGTATTCAAGAGTTGGCGGCAGCTGGTGCGACACACATCGTTGTAGAAGCCGCGCTCATCTATGAGACCGGGCTTGAGGATGCCTTCGACTACGTGCTTGTCGTGGACGCTGAGGAGAGCCTCCGCTATGCACGGTTACAGCAGCGGGGATGGACGCCGGTGCAGATTCGTGCGCGCGAGGCGGCGCAGCTTTCTCCCCGCTTCAAGCGAGAGCATGCCGATATTGTGCTGACCAACAACGGCAGCCTGGAGGAGCTCCAGTCCAGTGTCGCCGTACTGGCTGCAATGCTGCGCTCATTGCCATCACGTATAGCCGAGGTGCATGGCAGGGAGCGCAGCTCTTCCGACATGGTGTCTCCGTCGCGGGAAGAGAATGCGACCTGAGGTTGTGGGAGCCACTGCGGAAGTTTCCTTCCCGGTCCTCCCGGAAATGGCGGCAATTCTCGATGGGCAGCTGGTTCATCCAGTCTGCTCGACGTTCTGGCTGGCGTACTACGCCGAGGTTGCTGCCCGGCGGGCAATTGAGCCGTTCCTCGATGGAGGAGAAAACGCTGTCGGTGCCGAGCTCTGGATAGCGCACAATCGCATGGCACCGGTTGGGGCTGAGCTGCGTCTCCGCGCTCGGGTAACGGAGGTGGAGGGGAACCGCATTTGGTGCACGTTCGAGGTCTTCCTGGGGACGCGCTGCGTGGCACATGGGCGTCAGCTGCAAGTTGTGTTGCCTCATGAAGTGCTCCGTCAGCGGGTTCAGGCAGCGTATGCGCAGCTGCAGCTTCCCCCGCCGGCAGAGCACCCAAATGTGCGAATCGGACAGCCACCGATGCGATGAGAGTTGAGCTGCAGGCAGTCACGGTAGTCTACCGCGGGGGATTCGTCCCGGCACTGGATGGGGTGAGCCTGACGATTCCGGACGGCTCTCTCGCAGTGCTGACGGGTCCAACAGGGGCGGGGAAGACAACACTGCTGCGGCTGCTCTTCCGCGAGCTTGTTCCGACCTCGGGCTCGGTCTGGCTCGATGGGGTTAATCTGGCGGCAGTGCGCTTCCGGGAGCTCCAGCGCCTGCGGCGGCAGATGGGGATTGTCTTCCAGGATTGCCGTCTGCTGCCCCGAGAGACAGCCTACGACAACGTCGTGCTGCCACTGCTCTGGCGCGGCATTCCCGCCCGGCAAGCCCATGGGATGGCGCTGGAGCTTTTTGCCGAGCTGGGTGTGAGTTACTTGCGTCACAAACTGCCGGCGGAGCTCTCCGGAGGCGAGCAGCAGCTGGTTGCCCTCGCACGGGCACTGCTGCCGCGTCCGCGGCTCCTCCTGGCAGATGAGCCAACGGGCAACGTTGAACCAACCACCGCAGCCCGTGTTGCAGAGCTCCTCCGCCGAGTCAACCACCAGGGGACGACGGTGATTCTGGCTACCCACAGTACGGAACTCCTGACCGCGTTTGCCGGTGCTCTCTGTATCGAGCTCTGCGATGGACGCCTGGTGCGCCTTACGGTGGCGCGTCCGACTGGGGAGCAAGGGTGACGCGGATCTCGACCCGTCGATTCTGGCGCCGGGCTTCCGGGGAGGTCCCCGCTACGGCAGGGCGTGTGCTGCCGTATGCTGCTGTGCGAATCCGCTCTGCAGGAATGCCCAGGACAATGAGTGCCGCGCGGACAGCCTCCGCCCGCTTGCGGGAGAGCCAGGCGTTGTACTGCGTGCTGCCGAGGTCGTCGGTGTGCCCTTCGACGAGAACCTCCCCTGCATTCGCGGGGAGGCGGCGTACGAACTCATGCAGGCGCTGCCGCTGCTCGGCTGAGAGCTTCCAGCGGTTGAGCGCAAAGAAGAGGCGCAGAGAAAGCGGTTCTGGCGCTTCCCTGGACTCCCACCGCGGAGGAAGCGGACGGAGGCTATCAGCCAGACAGACGGCGTAAATACCGGGTCGCCGGGTGATGGGGTCGATGGAGACGATATAGGCGCTGTCCCCCCGGACGGTGAGGCTAATGCTTGCCTCGTCGCCGACGGTATTGACTTCCGCACCCAGATTCACTGGGGTGCTCCAGCGCTTCCAGCTCTCATCGAGGCGACGGCTCATGAAGAGATCCATCCCCCCATAGCCCCGGTGCCCGGTGGAGAAAAAGTACAGCGTCTTGCCATCGGGAGCAAGGAAGGGCGAGCCTTCCATGCCCGAGGTATTCACCACCGAACCCATGTTCTCCGGCTCGCTCCACTCGTCGCGGAGGGAATCGTAGACGGACACGTAGAGGTCTAGCCCTCCGTACGAGTCCAAGCGCTGGAGGCTGAGGATAAGCACTCGGCGGTCGGGCGACCAGGTCGCGTAGTAGTGTTGCGAGAGATTGTAGAAGTTCCGGATGCGCAGGGGCTTCGGGAAACTCCAGCCGGAATCGGTCCGCCGGCTCGTTGAGAAGCCTGATTGCTTGGTGCCGTCTGGGCGGTAGATGCCGAAGACCAGCGCCTCTTTCCCATCTGGGCTGAGGGCGCAGAGGACGTCACTCCCCGGGGTGTTCAGGGGTGGTCCGAGATTCTTCAGGGCTGACCAGCTCCCGTCCGGGAGGCGCTCGGCGTACCAGATTTCGTCAGGATCGCGGACCCCACCGGTATTCTGTGGATGGTGCTTGCGGTCAACGTAGAGCCGCGTGCCATCGGGGGCAAGGAGCGGAAGAATGGTCGGCTGATGCTCGTTGAACTGCTCGGGCAAGCGGACTTTGCAGCGGATTGGGGGTGGCTGCTGTTCAGCACCGGCAGCAAGTGCCAGAGCGCAGAGCAGGATTCCGGCTCGGAGGCTACGACTCATCCGGCTCTCCGGGCAGTTCGGGGAAGCACTCCTGGAGAATCTGTCGAATGGCAGCAGCTGGGAACCCTTGGCGCGAGAGGTATCCCGCCAGTGCGCGCCACCGCCGGTGAGGATCATGGGAATGGAGCCGACGCAGCTTCTCCTGAGCCGCGCGGCGTGCCTGCTCCAGCACGGCATCCTCCGGGAGGAGGTGCCTCAGGACCCGGTGGGCAATTTCGGGGGCAACCCCGCGGCGGCGTAGCTCGGCAAACAGGCGCAGCGACGATGCTGCCCGGCGCTCAAGCCGAGCGCGGGCGAACGCTTCAGCGAAAGCGGCGTCGTCTAGGTAGCCTTCCTGGCTCAACTGCCCCAGCACCTCCTCGATGACGGTGCCATCCTCGGGGAATTTCCGTGCAAGCTTGCGTCGGAGCTCCTCCCGAGTATGAGCCCGCCGGGCAAGGAAGCGGAGCGCCTCATGGCGGATATGCCAGAGCCGGCTCCGCCGCCGAAGCTCCTCCAGGCTTGCCGCACTGAGTTCGTCGCCCTTGCGGAGACCGAGCTCTGCGACAACCGAGAGCGGACACCGAAGGTGTGTCCCATCCTCGAGGAGAATATCCGCCCAGAGCTGACTCTGTTGCCGTAGGCGCACGATACGCATACTGCTGAGCTTCCCATGCCCTGCCTATTGACGGCAGAGCCAGAGCTTCCATGCATCGGCGACTCGTCTTACTCGTGCAGCTTCGATCCCCGGTGCCTGGGAGAGAACAGGTTGCCAGGCGATGCAGTTTCAGCAGCGTGCGCTGTGGGACGGGAGTTACCACCCGTCATAATCGCGTGGGAGCAGGGGCTCTCTCCAGGCAGCAGGTGCTGGAGACACTCTCCCGGCGCCGGTGTCGAAAGCAGCTATGCCTGGAGCAGAGCGGCGCCGGTCCTGCTCGTCTGAGGATGCCCATGAGTGCATGTTCCACAAACATTCCAGGCAAAACCATGCGGTGGTCCATCGTCGGAGCGGCTCTGAGAGCCTTCGGGCTTATCATGGGGATTGTTGCTGTTGCGGCGTGGGGACTCTCAGCCCATGCAGCAAACTGCCGGGCTAAGGCTTTACTCGGGGCAGCGTGTGAGGCAAACTGCGACAATCTTCCCTGCGTAGCGGTGAGTGGAATCTTCCGGTGCTGTGCTGCTTGTCTGGGTCCCAACGGTGAGAATCCGTGCGCAGACATGAGGAAGCCCGATGTCACTCCCAAGCAGTGGAGCGATGCCCAGGACTTTATTGAGTGGAGCGCAAGTCAGACCCCGGGTATTGTCCAGCTTGGGGTGCTTGCGCAGGCTGTCCTGGAGGCATATCGCAATGGCAGTGATGCTGATTACGCCCGTGCAGAGCAGAACTTCAGTCAGCAGTGGAATTCCCTTTCGGCTTCGGAGCAACAGCAGGTGGAGGACTGGCGTCGGAGTCGTGGATACTACTAGGTGCTAAGCGGGCGCTGGTCTGTAAGTTTGTTGTGGCAGCAGAGCGCACAGGTGGGGAGCCCCCGGAGAGGAGCACGGGGGCTCCCTGCGGTGTGAGAATATGGAGGAGGAGGAACAATGCGGAGGTTTGCAGTGCTTACGGGGCTTATAGGACTTGCCATAGCTGGGCAGGCACAAGCTAGAGTGGTGCTCGTTTCTGGCAAAGTTGTCGGCTGGGATGGGAAGCCTCTGCAAGCAGCCCATATACAGCTCCGCAGAGCCGATGGTGATTCCGCCGAAGCGGTCTACTCAGTGGGACGTGATGGACGCTTCCGCGTCCGTCTACAGCCAGGGCTCTATCGGGTCTGGTTCACTGGGGTTGGACACTATGCTCGGGAAACTCTCTTATGGGTCGGCGGCGGGCGCAATCTGCGGCTCTTTGTACGGTTAGCACCCTATGTGTATCGGGAGAAGGTGGATAGCCTCAAGCTCTACCTCAACCCGAGGCATGACATCTTTGCACGCTTTGAGAGGTGGGAGTCAGATACCGTCATTGCCCTCACACCCCACGGGGATGGGACATGGAGGTGTGAGGTGCCGGTGAGGTCCGGAAAACTCGCTTACCAAATCGCCGGGATTGAGCAGAGCGGTCAACGGGTGCCCGATCCAACAGCTGGGCAGTACGAATACGATGGTGGACGGAGCTACCGATCGGTGGTTTACCCCGAAGGGGAGCGCTGGCTTGTGAGCATTGACCCTCGGAGATTTCCCAGACAGAGGGCAGGAAAGGATTCGCTGTGGGCTTCCCATCCTGTCACCAGAGCAGTGGCAGATGCTTTTGAGCTGTGGACTCAGCTGGATGCTGTCGGGGATGCTCTCCAGCGCAAGAGTTTGAGCCTCCCTGAAGGAGTCCGGGATGACAGTTTAGCCGTATGGATCCAGCGGGAAATTGTCCAGCCGCTCGAGCAGGCGATTCTTCGGGAAGCTATCCCCGAGGCACGGCAAGTGCTGCTGCGGCTGTATGCCTCGGTGGTAGCATACAGTCTCCTCAATCCGCAAGTGCAGGTGAACGACACACTGGTGCATCGCATTCTCCGGGAAGTTCCGCCGACCTCCGTGCTCTGGGGGGTGAAAGAGCCGCCGGGAGTTGTGGTAGTCCCCGTATTCCGACTCCACCCTCCGGCAACAGAGTACATTGAGGAAATGCTTCGGGCGCACCCTAACCGTGAAGTGCGAAAGGCGGTCTTCCGAGATGTGCAGGAGTATGCAAGCTTCGTCCTGGATACAGCAGTGCTGCAGTGGGTGGACCAACTCAGGAAAGTTGTGGATGCCGGGGACACAACGCGGGGAGCTCTCCGCCCCGGGATGGTGGCTCCTGGCTTTGTCGTTCTGAGTCTTGAGGATAGCTCCACCGTGGCAGATACAAACTTCCGAGGCAGATACCTGCTCCTTGACTTCTGGGCGACGTGGTGCACGCCGTGTATTCAGGAGTTCCCGACACTGAGAAAAGCATACGAGCAGTACCGAGCAGAGGGATTCGAAATCCTGGGCATTTCCCTGGATCGCGAGTTTTCCCGTGCCCGAGCCTTTTGGCAGCGAAGAAGCGCGGACATGCCATGGAAACAAGCATGGGCAGGGGCGAAATCCCCTGTGGCACGCGCCTTTGGAGTTCAGAGCATTCCTTTCCCTGTGTTGCTGGACCCTGATGGACGGATAGTCGCCTGGGGGGCAAGTCTGCGTGGGAAGAGTCTTTTGCAGATGTTGTCCAGAGTCTTCTCCCGAGGGCAGCAGCGATGAAGAGAACACGATGGATGCTCCTTGGCGTGTGGTGCGTGTGTCTGGGGATCGGTGAGGTATACGCTGCACCGTGTCGAGCTCTGAGCGTTGCCGGTCTCATGAAGTGCCAGGTCTCATCTCCAGTATTACCGTTTCTGTCCAGGCTCAAGGCACAGTGTCTTGGCGGACTGATTCGGGACGCCTGTTGCGAGGCTGTCCGAAAGGATGAGCAGCTTCGTTGCCGTCTCTGGTTCCCCTCCGGCGAAATGCTTCAGAAGCGACTTGCGCGAGCACGGCGCTTTGTGGACTGGGTCACGCATGCTCCTTCAGAAGCCCTGCGCCGTTTGGGCGTGCTGGGACAAGCCGTGATTCAGGGAGTTGAGGAAGGAAGGAATGAGGAGGAACTGCACAGGCGTGAGGACGCTTTCTGGGAGGCATTCCAGAGCTTATCGGAGCAAGAGCAGAAGCTGGTCGAGGAATGGATGGAACAGCAGAGGCATGTGGGAGAGCGGTAGGGCTTCCCGTGTCCGACGCGTCAAGCTGATGCGCACTGGTGCCACGACAACCATTCCGGAGGTATGGTACCACAGATTTGTTGCCCACAGTGGATGCGACCGGTAGATGGCAGGCATGGGGCTGGCTGCTGTGGCTGGGGGCAGCCGTTCCCATCTGTGCCCAGCAGGGGCTGGAACTGCACGTGGCGCAGCGGGCGGTGCGGGAGTGGCGGGAGGGGGAACGGATGAGCCTGGAAGGGACGCTGCGGCTGGAGACGGCACCTGTGCTACGCTGGGGGCGCTGGCAGCTGCAGCCCAGGGTGCGGCTGCGCTACGGGGTGCAGTACCTGCAGCTGGGCGAGGAGCTGCCGAGCCTGCTACTGCCGACGGATAACGAGCTGCGGCTGGAGGGGACGCTGCAGTGGCGTCGGGGCTGGATACTGGACCCGTATGTGACAGTCGGTTGCAGCACGGCGCTGGGGCGTAGCTGGCGGCTGCAGGGACTGCGCCGGGTGGAGACTGCCCGCTGGGGGGACCCGCTGGTCTGGTGGCAGAGCCTGGGTGTGGGCTACGGGGGGGGGGGCAGGGGGAGGTGCGCTGCGGAGCCTCTCTGCAGCAGGTGCGGGTACGGGAGTTCGTGCCGTTGACCGATAATCCCCGCACGCCAGAGCTGGAGCGCGTGCGCACGGAGGCAGGAGGCGAGCTGCGCGGACGGTGGCTGTGGCGGCTGGATTCACTGCGGCTGTGGCAGGGGGAAGGGGAGGTGCGCAAGGCACTGGAACCGCCAGCACCATGGCAGGTTCGGCTCGAACAGCGCTTTGTGCAACGGCTCTGGAAGCTGCTGGAGGTTGGTCTGCGGCTGGAGCTGGCGTACAATCGGCGGCAGAGCGCGAAATTGCAGTATGTTCAAACCCTTTCGCTCGGCATTGCCTACCGATGGTGAAGTGGTTTTGTCCCACCGGTTTTGGAGGGCTTCCCATGGCTTCCCAGCACTGTAACGGCGAGCTTGCGGAAGATGTGCGAGAGGCAATTGAACAGTGGTACCGCCTGTCGTCCTTAGGCTTCCTGCGGGCTCTGCGGGCTAAGTTTCCGGGGTGTGACCCGAGAGAGCTGCTCCACGCGGCGCTGGATCGTTTCCTGGATGCTGCTATTGCAGGGAGGCTACCGGAGCGAGTGTGGCAGATCCCAGAGAGGCTCGGGGGCTGGCTCTTCCGAACGGCATGCCACGTGTGGCAGGAGGAATGTCGCCGGCAGGTAAAGAGCGGGGTGTACGACGAGGGCGTATTCCTCGGTGAGGAGGACGGTGACGGGGATCCGTGCGGGGTATCTGCCAGCGTACCTCTCACCGTGTGGACAGGATACGAGGAGGAGCCAGCAGGAGCGGGCAGGAGCACGTGGGGTTCGCTACCGGAGCTCTGGGCAGCGGTGGCAGCACTGCCTCGGCTGTGGCAGCAGATCCTCCAGCTCCATTACTGGCAGGGATGGAGTTTCCGCCACATCGGGCATGTTTTGGGATACAGCCACGTATGGATTCTCCGATGCCACCGCAAGGCACTCTCCGTGTTGCGGCATTCCCTCTCCGGAGGCGCTAAGTGCTGAGCCCTCTGGGTTCTATACGAAAGGCAGCGGCAGCGGCAGCTTACTTGACGAAGAGCATTTCCCGGTAACTGGGCAGGACCCAGTGGGAGTCTGCTACCAGGCGTTCCAGGGTATCCACACAAGGGCGCAAGGCATCTAAGCACGGCAGGAGGGTATCTCGGGCATAGGCTGCCCGACGGGCTGGGGGATCAGGCGGGAGGGCGTGGAGCGCCTCTTGCAGCTTCTGAAGGGCAGCGTCCAGCTGGTCAGTGTGGCTGGCGATTTCCTGCAGCAGACGTGTGACACTGGAACAGGAAACCCGGAGGGAGCGGACTTCCCGAGCCGTTGCCGCAAGCTCCCGAAGGTAGGTGACGGCTGCAGGGAAGACCATTGTGCGGGCAATCCAGGCAGCAGTTTCCGCCTCGATGAGGAGAGTCTTGCTGTACTGCTCGAAGAGCACGGTCTGGCGCGCTTCGAGCTCACGCTCGTTGAGCACGCCATAGTGGGAGAAGAGGTCTCGGTTTTTCGGCTCAGTGAGCCGTTCGATAGCATCAACGGCATTGGTCAAGTTCAGCAATCCACGCCGTTTTGCCTCCCGGAGCCAGGCTGAGGAGTAGTTGTCGCCGTTGAAGACAATGCGTCGGTGCTGCTGGTAAGTATGGCTCAGGACCCGGCGCAGCGCTTCCTCCAGGGAGGCTCCCCGTTCGAGCCACTCTTCGAGCTGAGTTGCCATCTGGTCAATTGCCCAGGCAACGATGGTATTGAGCACGGTCAGCGGGAAGGCGATGTTTTGCGAGGCGCCAACGGCGCGGAACTCGAACTTGTTGCCCGTGAAGGCGAACGGTGACGTCCGGTTGCGGTCTCCGCCATGCCGGGGCAGTGCCGGCAGAATGGGGATTCCCAAACCCAGCAAGCCGTTCGTGCTCGTGCGCCGGCGCCTGGATTCGGTGCCGAGTCGCTCGAAGATTTCTGTCAGCTGCTCACCCAAGAAGACGGAAATCACAGCAGGCGGGGCTTCATGTCCACCGAGACGGTAGTCATTGCCTGCTGATGCCACACTGATGCGCAAGAGGTCCTGGTGGGTATCAACAGCTTTCAGCACGGCTGCGCAGAAGAAGAGGAAGAGCATGTTGTCATGCGGTGTCTCGCCCGGGTCCAACAGGTTGATTCCTGTATCTGTTGCCAGCGACCAATTCGTGTGTTTGCCGCTCCCATTGAGCCCGGCGAAGGGTTTTTCGTGGAGGAGGCAGACCATACCGTACTTGCGGGCAGTGTTGCGGAGCACCTGCATGATGAGCTGTTGATGGTCTGCCGAAACATTGCAGTGCTCGTAGAGCGGGGCAATTTCATACTGCCCAGGGGCAACTTCGTTGTGCCGTGTCTTGACCGGGACACCGATTTTGTAGAGCTGGTACTCCACATCGCTCATGAAGCTCAGGACACGCTCGGGAATGGAGCCGAAGTAGTGATCTTGGAGCTCTTGCCCCCGGGGGGGACGGGCTCCGAAGAGCGTCCGTCCGCAGAGGAAGAGGTCCGGACGCCGGAAGAAGAACTCCTCATCCACGAGGAAGTACTCCTGCTCTGCACCGGCAGTAGCGTAGACTTTCGTGGTGCGGGAATCTCCGAAGAGACGCAGAACGCGTAGTGCCTGCCGGTTGAGCGCATCCACGGAGCGGAGAAGGGGAATTTTGTGGTCAAGAGCATCGCCCGTCCAGGAGGCGAAGACGCTCGGAATACACAGGGTTGCGCCGTTGGGATGCTCCATGATGAAGGCAGGCGACGTCGGGTCCCACGCCGTATATCCGCGTGCCTCGAATGTTTCCCGGAGTCCGCCGCTGGGGAAGGAGGAAGCATCGGGTTCGCCCTGGATGAGGTCTTTGCCGGAGAATTCTGCAATTGCACCGCCGCCGGCATTCGGCGTGATGAAGCTTTCGTGCTTCTCCGCCGTGCTTCCCGTCAAGGGCTGGAACCAGTGGGCGTAGTGGGTTGCTCCACGCTCGAGGGCCCATTCCTTCATTGCCAGCGCGACTGTGTCGGCAATTGAGGGATCGAGCGGCTTTCCCTCGTGGATTGTTGCCAGCAAAGAGCGGAAAACAGGCTTGGAGAGGCGTTGCTGCATGAGCTCAATGGTGAAGACATTCTGGGCAAAGACTTCCTCTACCGGCACGGCCGAGTGCGTCGGGAACCCATTGAGACGCCAGTTCTTCGCCGCAGCAATGACGTCGTACTCGTGGGTGTAGGCAGCCATGGGTCAGAGAAGCATTGTGGAACATGCTATCGAATTGGGAAGGCAAAGGTTTCAACGTGGGTGGAGAGAACCAGGCTAGTGAGTGTCCGCCGGACACCGGGCCAGCGCTGAATTTCTGAGAGCAATTGTTCCAACGCTGCAGTGTTGTAAGTGCGCACTTTGAGCACGTGCGATGCTTCGCCAGTAATGGCGTGACACTCCAGGATCTCGCCCCGCCGCTTACAGCGAGCGATAAACTCCGAATAGTGGAGACTGGACTCAACGAACACGAAAATGAGGGCAGTAATGTCGTATCCGAATGCCTTTGGGTTGAGCTTCGTGAAATAGCCCTCGATCGTCCCTTGCTCCTCCAGCCTGCGAACGTGTTCCCGAACGGAAGCAACAGAGAGCCCAACCTGACGGGCAATTTCACGGAGGGAAAGTCGAGCGTCCCGCTGCAGAAGAGCGCAGATGCGCCGATCAATGTCTTTCAAAATGTACGGTGACTCCATGACAAGTCCATACAATGGACGGAAAAACCGGCACAAAACTACGCAATGTTTGGAAAAGTTGGCAACAGTCTGCAGCTCTGTTCGGGGAGTACATCCATTGACCTGGAGTCTGGAGAGTACCCCTGGAGTTGCCTGGTCGGGCTCACTGTACGCCCCCTGTCTTCCGAGAGATCGAAGAACGTGGCTGCGGGAGGTCGTGCGGCAGAAAAAAGAAGCCCCCTTTGTGGGGGAAAGCTCCTTCGTGGTGGATGAGGTGGGGGGCGCCCGTCTAAGAAGGGGAGTACCCTACTTCCCAATGTTCCGGGTACGAAATTGGTGGGGAGAGAGTTGCAGGTGGAGAGGGGATTTTGTGAACGGCGCTTTTCTCCCGACGAGCGGTGGCAGAGCTCGGGCGAACGGTTATCCGGGACTCCACGCCGGGGTGTGCTGAGCACGGGATGTCATCTGGCGAGGAGTAGTGTAAAGAAAAAGCCGGCATCTCCATTGCTAGAGGATGCCGGCATCGCCGGGTGGGAAAGGTGGGGGAGTGCTCTCCTTAGGAAGTACCCTCTCTTGGGCACCAACTGTCGGATGCAAAACTGGCGGGCGTGAGCAAGTGGGATGCTACCTGGTTTTGGGAGCGGTGCTTTTTGTCCATTGAGCGGCGACTCTGGCATGGGCAACGGTTTTCTGCCTCCCTGTCGACGCAGAAGGTGAGCGTGCAGACGGGATCAGTTACCACTGGTCATATTCGTATGGGAGCAGGAGCTCTGCTGGGGCAGCGGAAGCCGAGGGCACTTTCCCGGCGCCGGTGCCAGAGGCGGACGCGCTCACGGCGGGGCGGCGCCGGTCCTGCTCTGTTGCCGAATATTTGGAGAGCAAGAGATGTGAGACAAATTCAGGGAAAAGCCATGCGTTCTGCGCTGTTGGGTTTTGGGTGCCTCGTCGTCATTGTCACTACAATGCAAGCAGAGCCTTTGGTAAGAGTAACGAAGCTGTGGGAATACGGCTACAAAACACGGGCAGCGTGGCGCCTAGAATACGTTGATGAATGGGGTGGGCTAAACTACTGGTGCGTGGATAGCGGGAACGAATGCGGTCTGTGGGATTGGAAGGCGGTTTACGAGTTTCTCCCTGGGAGAGATGACCCCTGCCCTGAGTGCAACACAGCTGAGTATGGAGATCGGCTGGTAAAGACCCAGGCTCAGCGTGCAGGAGTGCAGTTGCCGGAAGACATGCCATTGCCCACTTTCCGCATCCTCTACGAGTAATGTGGAGCGGCATGGGGAGAGGTACCGATGGCGTATGCTCTCCCCATGCCCTTGTTTTTAGCCGTAGAGAGGAGGTTGGCAGATGGTGCTACTTGTAGTGTGGCTTGCGCTTTCTCCGGGATGCTCTCGGGAAATGCACCCGGTAGAGCAGAAACTTCCCTCCTACCTGCACGTGGAACCCTTTCCTTTACAGGCAGGGGAAGAATTCCAGTTCCGGTACAACGCAGCAGATACCGGCGCTCCGTACCGAGATGTTGAACACTTGGTTGCGGGAGTTTCATTCGCTACATTCGATCGGGGTGGTATGGTGCATTACCGATTCCCACTCTCTCCGGGTGGAGAGGGGGTATTCGCCGCTCGCTGCAGGGTTCCTCCAACGGCATACTGGGCTGAGCTCTGGGTGGCACCACCGGAGACGCCTCCGTATCGGTTCCGACGCTTATCAGTGGTGGTTTTCCGTAAGGGGCGTCCCCAGCTGGGGGCGTTACCGATGGTGATGTACACGGTTGAGGACAGTATCGCGCTGGAGCGGGTGTTCGAGGATGATGAGCGGCTCTATCCCTCTGAGTGCTGGCGTTGGGGAGCAAGGTGGAGATGGCTTGCCCGCCATCGCTATTGGGATCAGATACGCCACGAGGTAGACAGCGTATGGAAAGAGGTGCGGCAGCACTCGCTTTCTGGAGCGGCAGTGTGCTTTTATGGCTTTGTGCTTGCGCGCCGGTGGGACAAGGCTGCGGAGGCAGGGCAAGCTCTCCTCGAACGTATGGAGGAACGTGCTGATCTCCCGTGGAGCCTTCTCGCGGACCTCCTCTCCCACATCTGGCTCATCCTTCCAGCAGGCGATCCGCAGGCGGAACGGAGTGCCGCGCTAGTTGCTGCTCTCTGGGCTCGTTTTCCTCTGGAGCTGGGAGCTGAAAAGCGCCTGGGAGATCAAGATGTTGTCCCGGAGCTCTTCCGCCAAAAGAGTCTTCGGCATTACCGGACTATCCTGGATGGTTGGGCACGTTGGTTCCTGGCAGAAGGAGAAGAAGAGAAGAGGCGTGTCTGTGGGTATGCCTTGGTTGCAGCCAGGAGACTTCTTGAGTGGGAAGCTGATACGGTGCTGGCGGTCAGGCTTCTGAGGCGAGGGGGTGAATTAGTCGAAGGAATGCCCGAGGAGAGCGCTCCTGGATGCGGAGTAGAGCTTGCCCTCAGTGTGCTCGAGCCAGGACGGGAAAAGCTAGGGTGGACGAGCTCTCTCTGGCTAGAGTTGGGGAAAGTGCTTCTGGCGCAGAACTCACCGGAGGGAGAGCTATGGCTGCGGAGGGTAGCCGAGCTGCCCTTGAGAGACGAAACCAGAGGTGCCATTTTTCAGGCGTGTTATTGGCTTGGGCAGAGGTATGCTGAGAGGCAAGATAGGGATAGCGCCGTGAAGTACTGGGCATGGATGCAGCAGCTCAACGATAGGCATCCACTCGTGGATAGCCTCTGGCAGCAGCTTCGGGAGTCATTTTCGCTGCGGGCAGCATCGCGCACAACTCTTATCCGCCGCTACCCGTACGTCAGCAGCCGGCAGCCGGTTCCCCCCATTGTGACAGTGGATGGAAAGGTACTCGAGCCTGCGCGGATGTCCAAGCCTACCGTGTTGTTGTTCTCGTCCAGGGAGTGCGGCTTGTGCAAGCTATGGTATCCGGTGCTTTTGGCAGAACTGGCAAAGCGACGCCTGTCGCCGATGGTTGTGGTCGTCAGCCCGGACAGTGTACTGGAGCCGATTCCATCGGCTCTCCCACTTAAGCACGCCCTGCTCACACGCGAACTCTCTGCTGCCTACCAGGTCGTTGCGTTTCCTACGGTGGTGGTTGTGCAAGGCGAGAACGTCGTGTACAGAGGCTCGCTTGCCTCGTGGGGGCATGTGCAAGCGGTCATTGCCTCCGTTCGTTGAATCGGGGAAGAGGCAGTATGACAGGGTTACCACTGGTCATATTCGTATGGGAGCAGGGGCTCTGCTGGAGCAGCGGAAGCTGAGGGCGCTCTCCCGGCGCCGGTGCCGGAGGCGGACGCGCTCACGGCGGGGCGGCGCCGGTCCTGCTCTCAGTTAGGATGCCACCAAGTAGGGACTTGATGTTCTACTAGAGGACGGAGGGTACCGATGAAGGTGCTGCTTGTTGTGGCGGGGGTAGCTCTCGCTTCAGCTCTCGTCAGCGCCAGGACTATCATCATTGTGAAGGTGAATGGTGGGCCATCGGGCTTCAACCGGGTTTCCGAAGTCCACACAGAGAATGAGTCAAAGCTGACGTGTTACGGCTCTGGGAGTACGGCATGTGAGTGGACGGTCAAACCGCAGCTGGTTCGAGGATACCCACGGCTTATTGAGTACGCGGAGACCCAGATTGCTGAGGGTAACCTTGTCGGGACCTACACGGAGATGATTGACGGGGTCCCGTGCACCGTGCGGTGGGAAGCGCAGGATGTATACAACGCGGAAATTGTTCTGGAGGATTAGGCGAGTGGTAGCACCCCTGGGGGTAGCTCTGTTGGGGCTATCCCCAGGGTATGCACACACAGTATGCTCAGGAAAACAGCATTGGTGGTTGCCAGGAGAGGAGGTGTTTCTGGCTCCGCAGCTGGTATTGCTTTCCGAAGCGCGAACAGCGACTGTCGGGGTGGTAGATTCGCTTCTGTGGTGGTATCAGCCGAGCACGGATCGTCGAGGATTACACATCTACTGGTTTTCCCTCCCCTCCCGTACCTTGCTCCGGCGGGAGCTCCTTCCATTCCCTCGAGTGCAAGTCTCGCCATCGGTGGTCCGACGTATTCTCATTGGTATCTCCCCGCAGGAGCTCTTCCCTAGCTCTCCGCCGGAGCGGCAACGACAGTGGGAAAAGTGGAGGCGAGAGATTCTCCAGTGGAGCGACTCGGCGATCCGGCGGGCGTGGACAAAGGAGCGGTGGACAACAGATCCCGGAGGCATAGGTCGGTGCGCCGTGGATGTCACCGCAAGCCGTGCTGCTGCTGTTCTCCGGCGTGTTGTGGAATTCCTGGCGATATGGAAGCGTGTGGCGGGGAGATGGCATCTTGACACGGTGCTTCCGTGGGAAGGTGTTGTGGACGGAATCCGATTTCTCGACAGCGCAACCTTAGCCGTCTGGGGGACAGCCAAGGTGGGGCGGTATGTCCCGTACACTTCCCTGGCGCTTCTCTCCCGCACTCTCCAGGGATGGAGGGTACAAAGGCAGACGTTGAGGAATCCCGAAGGGCTGATTTTTACGGTGTTTTTGCCTCGCCAACTCATGGATGTGTCCAGGCGGTGGGTTGTCATTGCTGAGCCGATTCGGTATCGGCTTCGACTCTATCCGCTCCGTTCGGTAGAGGATTCTGTCGTTCTCGAACGTATGCCGGCTGAATGGCGCGCCGTCGGTGATACGGCATATGTGCTGTTGGACCGTGATCCTTACCGAGCCGACCTCAAGGACCTGATGGACCTGGTTCGGGGACAGGTGTATAGCGCCTCGTCCATTCAGTCGGTAATGTTTCTGGACGATACGACCTTGAGTGTTCGTTGGTATACTCGTCAGCCTCTCCCGCACGATTCCGGGACGCTCCTTGAGCGGACAAGCCGGCAAGGATTCCTCACAGCGATGGACATCTGGCAATATCGGTTGGGAAGATGGGAGCTTCTGGATAGTAATCTGTGCCCGCCGAATCCATCTCTACACCATCACTTCGTGCCTCTGCTACATCCGCTGGGATTGGAGAGTTACTGTGATGGACGGGGCAACTGCTTTACGCCCATACAGCTTGCTCCAGGCGTTCGACCACAAGATTACACCTATGGTGAGTTGAAGCGGCTGCTAGAGCACCATGCTCGCGAAAATGATTCCGTGCTCATCGGCATGGTCTGGCATCGGTGGCAGGGAAAAGCTGAGGTGCACGGGGGCACAGGGAGGCGACAAGATGCCGTTGGCGAGAAAATCTCCATCCACTATCCTGAGAATGATCGCCAGAATGATCGCCGATGGCGTGCGGTCACTCTTGCTGGGGATACTCTTGATGTGGCGACACTTGCCCGGGTTGTTGCTGTGGTTTTCCTTTCCGGCTCCGTGTGCCTTGAGTGTATTCCTGAAGTGGTACAGTTTCTGCGGTCTCGTACTGCTCAGGATCGGAAGGTGCGGTGGGTGGCACTGTGCTTGGCTGGTCCCGGAGCAGTAGAGCGGCGTAGCTATATCCAGAGCGTCCGAGAGTACCTTGGAACTTCTCTCCGGTGGGTTGTTGCCTTCGATTTATGCGAGGGAGGTTCCCTTGCGCGCCATGATCTGCCCGAAAGGTTGCCGTGCCGCTGGTGGGGCAAGCTCCGCATTCACCGGACTCCTGCTGCAGCTCTCTTCCGCAATGGACAGCTCGTGCACTTTTGGCGGTTTGAAGATTTGGGGCTGACGTCCTGGGCAAGGGGAGGAGGGGGCAAGCGGAGGTAATTGAGTCGCATCGGGCATGGCAGGCATAAGGGGTCGGCGTAGCGGCATTCAAATCACGTCAATGTGAGGTTGAAACGAGCAGTTGTGGAATGGCTTCAGCAGTGGGCGTGCCTCCCTGTCGGCAGGGAAGGTGAGCGTGCAGACAGAGTCAGTTACCACCGATCATATTCGTATGGGAGCAGGGGCTCTGCTGGGGCAGCGAAAGCCGCGGGCACTCTCCCGGCGCCGGTGCCAGAGGCGGACGCGCTCACGGTGGGGCGGCGCCGGTCCTGCTCGTGAGCCAAACGGGAATGTCCCACAGGAGCTTGGCAAAACCGTGCGGTGGTCCATTGTCGCAGCAGCTCTGCTGTTCGTTACCCTGCAGACTAAGGCACAGCATATTGCGCGGGGAAAGGAGGATGTGGAGTGCGTTCCTCCGGAGGACAGGATATGCCGGATAACGTATTTCGATGGCTGGCAACTTATCGAGCGCGGGCATCCGATCGTCGTTTCGCGACCTGGCAACATCACTGTCCCCGAAGGGTGCCCTTCCGAGACCTCCCAAGAGGCGACAGCAATGTTTGTCTTCACCAACCCCGATAACCCGGACGAGGGCGTCGGGTGGATCAATGCACACATATGCTCGGGAGAGCGGAAGGCTGTTGTCTATCTTCTCGACCAGACGCGGGAGTACCGTTCCTATGAGGAGTGGCAACAGGCTCTTCCACAGCGTTGAGGGAAGTCCTCTGGGGGAGGAGCATCCCGCTCCTCCCCCTTGTGTACGTACAGCAGGCGTGGAGGAGAAACCATGCAGGTGATTTTCCCTTTGGGTGTGCGAGTTCTCGCATGTGGTGCGGTCTTCACTATCGGGCAGGTATTCGCTCAGTCGGACACTGCCAGAGCTGTTGTGACGTGGCTCCACCGTGTGGCACAGCAGCTGGAGGATTTCGATCCCCGGCGTCCGACAGTGCTCTTCTGCGCAACTCTCTCCGATGCTGTGCAGTGTGGTGGGACCGGGATCAATGTTTCGCTTGAACGCATCAGGCGGCTCCGCCTGGAAGCGAATGTAGCTGTGGCTCTTGCCTGCGATGTCGAGGGTGAGGCAGGGGTTGTCCGCACGGAATTCGCCACCTCGAACATTATCGAGGTCACCGATGGGAGTCTCCAGCAGCTCTTCGGGAGGGTGATTTTTCCCTCAGCGCTGATCATCGCTCCTGATGGGAACATACTGCGGTACCACCCCGCTCCTTTCCACAATCCGCTCACGCCAGAACTCCTACTTCGGTACCTCCGGCCGTTGCCGAGAGAGCTGCGGGGTGGACGCCCGCTCCGGGCTTTGGGGAAGCGACCGTTATTGGAAGTGGGGAGTGCGCTAGAGAGAGCCTCGGGAGATGTCCTCCTCGTTGATGGGGTGCAGAAAGTGCTCTTCAGCCTTGACCCAGAGCAGGCAACCTGCCGTCTTCTCTGGAGCCCCTCTGATTCCCTGCGTTACCACCCGGCGCTGCAGCTCTCGGAGGTTCCTGAGACCTTTTGGCGCAGGATGCGACAGAACGATAGACGACCGCTCGTTGCTATCGAACACCTTCTCCGGAATTCTGCTGACACATTGGAGGCTTCAGCATACCTTCTGACCGCAGAGCACGTTGAGAAGGAGGGACAGTCTGGATGGAGCTTTTGGCGGCGTGCTGCCTTTGTCATGCTCCGGCTACGGGATGGGGATGCAGAAGTTCTTTCCGTCAACTTGAGTCCCCCGATAGCTCCCTCAGGGTACACAGTAGGGCATTGGGGAGGCGGCTATGAGAGGGAGGATACAGTCTGGTTCTTCTATGGCACTGAGCGGGGCTGGGAGCGGCTTCCTCTTCCGTGCAACTCGTCGGGAATCGCCAAGAAGGTCACAGCGGAAGTCTTCGTGATGGGGTTTTCTGCCGGGATGTTCAGCGTGTTTTCCCCGAAGCTACAAGCCATTCAGTGGTTCCAGCTCTCGGGAGAGACAGCGAGGATCCGTGCGGAAACCAAGCCGGGAGGTGCTCTTCTGCAGCTCCTCAGCCGTTTTGATAGCCTGGCGCAGGTGAGCTATGCTGAGGGAGTGCGTATTGCTCGTGAGATGGAAATTCACGAGGAGCCAACGGTTCTGGTAAAGCTGCCACTGCAGACCTTCGTATGGAAGGATTCCGTGCTCTGTATCTCCCTATCAGAGCTCAAGGCGAAGAAGCTGACCCTCCAGAGCTACGTGCCGAGAGGGCTCGAGGCAGAGCAGGTGCTCACTCTTGAGCCTCCGAATCCGGAGAGCGAACTGGTTGCCCTCCACGTTGTTCCAGTAACCGGGCGCAATGCGCTCGCCGTGCTGGGTAAGTGGAAGCCTGAGGGATGGTACGTGTACTGGCTGCCGATGGAGGATGACGAGAGATAAGGACCTCGGAGGGCATGGTGTTGAAGGCACCGGTGGTGACACTGTCCGGGACAGGTTCCCACTGGTTCGTGTGGGAGCGGGGGCTCTGCTGGGGCAGCGGGAGCCGAGGGCACTCTCCCGGCGCCGGTGCCGGAGGCGGACGCGCTCACAGCGGGGCGGCGCCGGTCCTGCTCATGAGCCAAACGGGAATGTTCCACAGGAGCTTGGCAAAACCATGCGGTGGTCCATCGGTGCGGTAGTCCTGGCAATGCTGGTGGTGCAGGGACCTGAGGCAGGTGCGTACTTCAAGCGGGTTGTCAATGACTGCGACTGGGATGCAAAGCGTGGGACTATTTGCAGTTACGTCAGGGTTCTCCGGACAGATAGAGACACGGACATTTGGTGCGAGAATCCAGGGCTAGAGCCTTGCCCGCAGAAAGCGGTCAAGCAGCGAGAGGACGGGAGCGAGGCTGTGGATGCAGATGAGCAGCGGTGTGTAGACTATGCGCTCTCCCAGATTGCTGCAGGGAACTTGCGTGGAGAGTGGCAAGATCCCGGCTCGGGAAAGCGGGTGGTGTGGACTGCAACAGCACCACAGGGCGGGAGCTCTACCATCAAAGTCTGGGGACCCGACGAGCAGGAACCGTGAAGTATCTCCCCGGGGGAGTGGAGCTCTCCCCCGGGGTAAAGCCTGCACAGGAGGGAGGATGATGCGGAGGACGCTGCGGCTTCTTTACGGGAGCGTGGGGATGCTTGCGAGCGTGGGTGCAGGGATAGCACAGGAACGGACTCCTGGGTGGATTGAGCGTGTCCACTTTGTACCGACCGGGATTGAGCGCAACGATATCCGGTTTGGGCGGCAGTGGTGGAATATGCTCGCGGTCAGTGGAGAGCATGCCTGGCTATACCTGCCCTCGTGGCGGGAGGATGTGGAGCGGTGGGAGGATGACACCTTGCGCTTCCTGCGCTTCCGGCTCTCTACCGGTGTGTGGGACACGGTGTATGGTATCGCTCCTGGACTCTCGCGCTGGCTAGTGCGCCCGGCACCGGCGTTTTTCGATATCCGGGATTCGCTGCTCATGCTTGGTTTTGTCGGTCCGGACAGGAGTCCGGAGCTCTTCGTAGTACAGGGCATCGTTGGGAGGGATTCGCTGCGGGGGATTCGCTGGAGGCAGGTGACGTTCCCCGAAGATCCGCGGAGGTACGAGTACGCCCGGATTGTGTCCGGGAGGGCAATTGTGTTCGGCAAGTGTTATCGCCACAATCCCGCTGCGGATTCGGGCAATGTCGGTTTCCTCCTGCTGGAGTGGGAGACACTTCGGAGCAGGGCGCGGCGGGAGGTGCGTGGGCTGCGAGGAATGGAACTGACACACTTTGGACCGTCCCGGCTCATTGATGCGCGCGGGGAGTGGATTGCGCTGGTTGAGCCGGGCACATACACGGTTGTGCTCTACGACACAGCGCTGCGGGAGCGTTATCGGATTCGTCGCACTCCGCCCCAATGGCGGCAGATTCCACTCGATACGCTGCGGAAGTATGCACAGCAGGGTGGGGTCAAGCAGCTCATTCGTGCAGTGGAGCCATACGTCTACGCCGGCAGCCGCATCGAGATGGTGTGCTTCCTCGATGAGCGGCACCTTCTGCTCCGATACACAGCGCCAGCAAGTACAGAGGGAGCTATGGCAGACGAGCGCTGGGGCTACGACATCTGGCGCTTAGAGGAAGACACCGCAGTGCTGGTGGCAGCAGATCTCGACGAGCGCGCCCCGGCAGAGGGCGAGATTCCGACTCCTCAGTGGCCATCCTTGCGGTGGACTCTCCCGGTGGCGGATTTTCCCTGGGTTGTTACTCTGCGGGCAGATGCCCCGATTGACTGGGTGGGGAAGCCATCGCAGGAATACTGGCGAGAGCGGGAAGAGTACGCCAGAGAGCACGAGGCAGAATATGTCGTGGAGATTGCTCGCCTGCGGGTACCTCTGCGGTAAGCTGGCGCTCCTCTTTGCGGGTACGGCTCCGAATGTGGGGCGGTGGCAAGTCTTGGACGTGCGCGGTGATACCGTGGAATTGCTCCCGGGTGGCGTTGAGCACGCGCTCGTGCTCACGCATACACGCTACACTTGCAGCGCGTGTTATCAGCACTTTGGGGATTCTCTCCGGGGCTGGATGCGGATGCTGGATACGGCAGCGCGGCTGCCGGTGCTCCTTGTAACAGGGGCTGCCACAAGCGGTTTTGGGCGTCGGACCGTTGCACGGTGGATGCGTGCCCTCTGCCCGGTGATTACAGAGGTGCGCTTCGCTTTCCCCGGCGGGACGCTTCCGGAAGCGCTCCGGGAAGCATTACAGCAGGATCGGTTTGTGATTGCCTACTGCCACCGTGGAGGCTGCGAATGGGTAGTCGCCTACGAGCAGCTGGAACGCTCGGCTGTTGAACGCCGGCGCTTCCTCGAGCGGCTTGCACAGGCTCTCAGAGGATTCTCAGCTAGGCGTGGACCGTGAGGGAGAAGGCACTCAGGGGAATCGGGGCGTCAGTGCGCCTCGTCCCAGTTATGTCCGATCCCAATCTCAACCACGATGGGGATCTCGCCCAAGGGGAGGGCATGTTGCATTTCGGTGCGGACCAACTCTTCGACGGTGGGGAGTTCTGCTTCCGGGACCTCGAAGAGTAGCTCGTCGTGGACCTGGAGTATCATCATGGTCTGGAGTCGTTCCTGTTTGAGGCGGCGGTGGATGGCGATCATGGCGCGTTTGATCATATCGGCAGCGGTGCCTTGGATGGGGGCGTTGATTGCAGCGCGTTCGGCGGCAGCGCGGACGGTGGCATTCTTGCTTGTGATGGTGGGGAAGTAGCGGCGACGTCCGCAGAGTGTCTCGACGTAGCCCAGTCGTCGGGCACGCTCGATGGTCTGCTCGATGTAGCGTCGGATTCCGGGATAGCGTTCGAAATACTGCTCGATGATGTGTCGGGCTTCGGTCTTGGAGAGACCCAGCCGCTGCGCCAGCCCAAAGGGCTGGAGACCGTACATGATGCCGAAGTTGACAATCTTGGCAGCACGGCGCATCTCTGGGGTGACGCTTTCGAGAGGTACATCGAAGAGGGCGGCTGCCGTTGCGGCATGGATATCGTGCCCGGCTTTGAAGGCGGCGCTCAGTGCCTCGTCGCCGCTCATGTATGCCATGATGCGGAGCTCAATCTGGGAGTAATCTGCCGAGAGGAGCACCCACCCTGGGCGTTGAGCGACGAAGGCTTTCCGAATTTCCCGCCCACGTTCGCCGCGGACAGGGATGTTTTGCAAGTTGGGGTTGCTCGAGGAGAGCCGTCCGGTGCTGGTCCCCGTCTGGTTGTACGTCGTGTGGATGCGTCCGGTGCGGGGGTTGATTAGCTCGGGGAGCGTCTCGATGTAGGTCGAGAGGAGCTTTCCCAGCTGACGGTACTCCAGGATGAGCGCGGCAATGGGGTAGCTTGCTGCGAGCTCGGTCAGGACAGATACGTCGGTGCTGTAGCCAGTTTTCGTCTTCTTCAGCGGCGGTAGATGGAGTTTTTCGAAGAGAACTTCCGCCAGCTGTTTAGGAGAGTCAATATTGAACTCCGTGCCTGCTTCGGCATAAATGCGCTGGCGCAGCTGATCTTGTTCCTGGCGGTAGAGTATCCCCAGCTCGTGGAGAATCGCCGGGTCAATGGCGATGCCGTTCCACTCCATCTCGGAGAGGACTTCCACGAGCGGGAATTCAATCTGTTCGGCAAGGCTGTGGAGGTTGTGCTGGTGGAGCTCAGTTTCCAAGCGCTCCCGGAGCCAGTGGAGGCGAACTGTATGCTCACAGAGCGGGGCAATTGCCGTATCAGGCTCGGAGACGAAGCGGATGCTCGGGGCAGAGGGAAGCCATTTCTGCACCACGATGTCGAAACTGTGCTGGTCATCGGGATTGAGGACATACGAGGCAAGCATTGTGTCGAAAGGAGAAGGCAGGCGAGCAGGTGTATGGTGCTTGAGGGCGAGCAGCAGGCGCTTGACATCGTGTCCGCACAGGCGCGGGGGTGGGTTCAAGAGCAGCGGGAGGAGCTGGTCGAGGACCCAATCGGTGGCAAAGCCATCGGGATGTCCTTGAGTGAAGAGATCGGGCTGCTGGTGCTGCAGCGTTCCGTGAGGGGAAACGGGAACAGCGTAGACCAGCTCTGGACGCGGCGAGAGGAAAAGCCAACGCAGCTGAGCATCAACGTGAGAGCCGACAACATCGATGTCGAAGCTCAGCCATTCCGAGTGGCGCAGCTCCTGGAGCATGGCGGAGAAAGCCTCTGGTGTGGTGACAACCTGGAGCGAAACAGCCAGCTCAGCCCGTTTGGGAGCTGGCAGGCTGGGAGACTCCAACAGCTGGCGCAGTTCGGGCACAAACTGGGAGAGGCGTTCCCGAAGAGTGCGCATGGCAAGGCGGTCAAGGAGTGCTGAGAGTTCCTCCACATCAGGAGAGCGACGGCGACAGAGCTCCGGGGAGAAGGTGACGGGGGCGTCTGTGCGTAAGCGAACCAGTTGTCGGGACAGAAAGGCATTGTGGTACCCTTCACGCAGGCGTTCGCGCAGGGAAGGTTTCTGCAGTGTGTCCAGCTTTGCGTAGAGCTCTTCCAGAGAGCCAAAGTGCTGGAGAAGTTGGAGGGCGGTTTTCTCCCCAACGCCACGAACCCCGGGAACATTGTCCACAGGGTCCCCGACTAGGGCAAGGAAGTCCACCACTTGCTCTGGAGTCAATCCCCACTGACTGCGGAGGCGCTGGAGATCCCAGCGTTCGTATTCGGTGCCTTCCCGCGTTGTGGGGCGCAGAACGACGATGCGCTCGCTGAGGAGCTGGAAGAAATCCTTGTCCGAGGTGACGCAGAAGACCGTGTAGCCCTGGTCGGCTGCTTGCCGAGCAAGGGTGGCAATGAGGTCATCGGCTTCATAGCCCGGGACTTCTAGGCGCGGGATGCCGAGGGCATCGAGGAACCCCTTGACATGCTCGATTTGGATAGCGAGGTCCTCCGGCGGGACCTGGCGGGTGGCTTTGTAGGGGGCGTAGTGTTCGTGGCGAAAGGTAGGCGCCGGGGTATCGAAAACGACCGCCACAAGCTCTGGCTGCTCGCTCCGCAGCAGTGCCAGAAGCATATTGGCAAAACCGAAGGTGGCAAATGTGGGTTCTCCGCTGGGTGCATGGAGCCCGGTGCGCATCAGCGCATGGTAGGCACGGAAGAGCAGCGACATGCCGTCGAGCAGGTAGACACGGTCTGCCATTGGTAGGATGGCGTCAGGGATTAAGCAAACTTCGCGAAAGTCTCGGGGACACTCTTCAGAGGAGGTTCCGCAAGCGGCGGACGAGGAGGTAGCTGGAGAGCCAGCTTTTGAGGGCGATCCAGAGCTTGTGTGGGAGCGACACCCGGTACCGACGCTGGAAGACGCGGAAGTCGTCCAGCTCCATCTTTTCCAGCAGGCGGTAGTAGATCAGGTCCATTGCTTCGGCGGGGAAGAGCGTGGCTCGGTCATCAGGGTGGAGGTGCATGCGAGCCGTGTGGTAGAGGGTGCGGGTACGCTGGGCTTCGAAGCGCATCAGTTCGAGGAAGCGTTCGTCGTAGCGCTCTGCGATGAGGTCCTCTTCCGTGTACCCGAAGCGCTCCAGGTCTTCCTGTGGCAGGTAGATGTAGCCCCGGTCCTTGTCTGGCTTGATGTCGCGGAGGATATTGGTCAGCTGCAGGGCGTATCCGAGGTAGATGGCGTATTGGCGTGCCTGCGGGTGCTTGTAGCCGAAGATTTCAATGCAGATCAACCCAATGCTGCTGGCAACGCAGTAGCAGTAGTCCTTCAGCTCGTCGAAAGTGCGGTATCGGCGTTGGAAGAGATCGCGCTCGAAGCCATCGAGCAGGAGCAGGAAGTACTGCTTCGGGAGCTGGAAGCGCTCGATGACGTGTGCCAGCGGGAGGAGCACGGGATGGAATGGTGTGCCGGCGTAGAGATTTTCAATCTGCTGGCGCCACCATCCCAGCCAGCGGCGCTTCTTCAGTAAGCCTTCCTCCGTGTCATGGGGTGAATCGATGAGCGTGTCAACGGTGGTGGCGAAGCGGTAGACTGTCTGGATTGCCGTGCGCTGAGCCGAGGGCAGGAGCAGGAAGGAGTAGTAGAAGCTGCTTCGGTGAGGTGCAGCAGTTTCGATGCCGGGCGGAAGCTCACCGGCGCCGGAGTTTCCATGCCTGTATGAGGAGCGGGATGCCATCACCGAGCCCGAGCTGAGGACGCCTGTAGAGAATGCGGGATCCAAGCTGCCGGAGGCGCTGCCGAAGACGATGTGCCGCTGCCAGTGTTACCAGCGTTTGGCATCGGAGCCGAGAGTGCCCGATGTCGTGCAGACCCCGCTCGGCTCGCTGCAAGAGATTGGCGACTACCGAATCGAACTCTGCCAGGCACAGCTGCAATTTAGTAGGATTCTCCCACAGTGCCAGCGCTTCCAGCTCAAGCCGCTTGAGAAGTTCTCGCGGCAGGTAGAGCCGTCCGCGTGGCAGGTCGAGCGAGAGATCCTGCCAGAAATTGAGAAGTTGCAACGCCGTACAGAGCGCATTTGAGGCGCAGAGGGCTTTCGGAGTACAGCTCCGATGGAGCCAGAGGAGTGCTTCCCCGATGGGATTTGCCGAGTGGTGGCAGTACCAGAAGAGCTCTTCCCAACTGGGGAAAGGGCGAAAGGCGGCGTCGTACCGGAAAGCGACCAGAAGGCGGCGGAGAAGTGCCTGCGGCAGGCGCGTTGCCTGGAGAGTATCAGCAAGGGCAAGGAGGATCGGATTGCCCGAAGAGGGCTGTCTGCGGAGGACCTGCTGGAGCGACTCTTCCAGAAGCTGCAACAGTGCAAGCTTCTCCTCGGCAGGTGCCTCGGGGTGATCGGCAATATCGTCGGCAAGGCGCGCGAAGGCATAGAGGTGAGTCACATGCGGGCGCGTCCGCCGAGGCAGTAGGAGAGAGGCAACGGGGAAGTTTTCCGCGTGACGACGTGTCCAGCGGCGGCAAAAGCGCGACGCCTCTGCTCGGCTCCGAACACGGAAGCTGCCACCATCGGGTTGGCAGAGGCTGGAGAGCTCCTCCCAGTGGAGACCCAAAGGCACAGCGCGGAGGGACCTGGAGTGCTACCACCGCATGAGATTGACTTCGTCAATGAAGACGGTCTGCCGATTCCGGAACAGTGCCAGCACGATCGCCAACCCGACTGCTGCTTCAGCAGCAGCCACCGCCATGACGAAAAAGACCAGCAACTGCCCTTCGACGTTGCCTACGTAAGCTGAGAAGGCAACCAGGGAGAGGTTGACGGCATTGAGCATGATCTCAATTGCCATCAGCACAACGATGGCGTTCCGGCGTGTGAGCACACCGACAACGCCAATGGTGAAGAGTGTGGCAGACAGGAGCAAATAAGCTTCCAGCGGGAGCCTCTCCATTGGACGCCCTCAGGGTTCCACTTTCCGCTTTGCCAGGATCACGGCACCGACAACTGCTGCCAGCAGCAGCAGGGAGACCGCCTCGAAGGGGAAGAGGTAATCCGTGAAGAGAACCTGTCCAATTGTCTGCGGTGAGCCAAGCTCGGCTGCTTTGGGCGAAGGAGCCTGGTAGCCTGTTGGGCGGCTCAGCAAGAAGACCAGAAACTGCAACACGAGCAAGGCACCTAAGGCACTTGCCAATCCGACTCGGGGGTTGAAGCGCTCGCGGAGCTGTTCTGGGTTGCCCAAATTGAGGAGCATGATGACAAAGATGACCAGCACCATGATAGCGCCGGCGTAGATGAGCACTTGCATGACGGCGATGAAAGGAGCGTACAACGTCAGATAGAGCCCTGCCAGCGTCAGGAAGTAGCCGACCATCCAGAGGGCAGAGGCAACGGGATTGCGCCGTGTGATGACTGCCAGAGCGGTCCCCACGGCAGCAGCACCGAACAGGAAGAAGAACAGCGTCTCTGCCGCCACGGTATGCTCCCTGAGAGAAAGCACATACTGCGGGCGCAAAATTACAGTGCCTTCAAACAGCGCTGGGTCAGGCTTCCTCGCTGACGTGCGCCCGGTGTTCTTCGACGAGCTTCTGCTGGATGTGTGGCGGCACAGGCACGTACTCGGCAAAGCGCTGCGTGTAGGTTGCGCGACCTTGAGTCAGCGAGCGCAGGGCTGCAGAGTATTTGTCCAGCTCAGCCAGCGGCATGTGGGCGCGGATGCGCTGGTAATGCCCATCGCTCTCAACGCCCAAGATAACCGCCCGCCGGGCAGGGAGGTCGCTCATGACAGCGCCGACAAACTCCTCGGGAACCGTGATGACAACCTCGTAGATCGGTTCGAGCACCTTCGGATCGGCTTCCAAGAAAGCGTTCTTGAACGCCATCATCCCGGCGATTTTGAAGGCGGCTTCGTTGGAGTCTACTGGATGCATTTTGCCATCGAAGACGCTGACGCGAATATCCCGAACGTAGGAGCCGGTGAGCGGACCGTCTTGCATCTTCTCCATGATGCCCTTCAGAATCGCCGGCATGAAACGGGCGTCAATGACGCCGCCGACGATGCAGTTGAGGAAGACCAACTTCCCGCCCCAGGGCAGATCGTATTCCTCTTTGCTGCGGACGGTCAATCCGGCAGGGTCGGGCATGCCTTCGCTGTATGGTTCGATGAGCAGGTGGACCTCCGCATACTGTCCAGCACCGCCGGTCTGTTTCTTGTGCTTGTAGTACCCTTTGGCTGGCTTCTGAATGGTTTCCCGGTAGGGAATGCGCGGCTCAGCAAATTCTGCCTCTACCCGGAACCGGTGTTGCAGGAGCCAGCGGGCAACAGCTAGGTGCAGTTCTCCTTGCCCGTGCAAGATAATCTGCCGCAGCTCCTGGGCGTGCTCGACGCGGTAGCTGGGGTCCTCTTCCTGCAGCTGATGGAGTGCTGCCCCGACTTTTTCCTCATCGCCTTTCTTGACCGGGACGACGGCAACGCGGACACGGGGAGGCGGGAATTCAATGGGGGGCAGCACCAAGCCGTCGGCACCTCTGTCGTGGAGGGTATTGTTCGTGTGCGTATTGCGCAGCTTGACCGTCGCTGCCAGATCACCGGCGGCAACAGGGGTGACCTCCGTCCGTTTCTTCCCCAACACGGTAAACAGCTGGGGCAGCCGCTCGACCGTCCCGGTTTGGGCATTGACGAGCTCCATACCGGCACGGAGAGTACCCGAATAGACACGCAGGAAGCTCATATCCCCCAGTGCCGGCTCAGAGAGTGTGCGGTAGACGAATGCGACGGTTGGTCCCGAGGGATCGCACGGGATGGGCTTTCCATCGATGCTCCGCGCTGGGGGCAGTTCCAGAGGGCTGGGCAGGATGTGCGTCAGAAACCAGAGGAGGCGGGAAATGCCCACGTCGGTCTGCGCACATACGCAGAGGATGGGGAAGAGCTCACGCCGTACCAATGCCTGCCGCAATCCGCGCTGGAGTTCGTCCGCGGTGAGCTCTCCATTGGCGAAGTAGGACTCCATGAGCGTTTCCTCAGAGGCGGCGACCATCTCCATGAGCTGCTCGCGGAAGTGCCGGAGACGCTCGCGTTCGCTGTCGGGAGCAGCAACGGGCTGCGCGGGAGTTCCCGGAGCATCAGCGCCGTAGAACTGTTGGGAGAGCACATCGATGATGCCCTGGAACTGGGCGCCTTCTCCCAGGGGATACTGGAGCACCACGGCGGAGGTACTCAAGCGCTGGCGAATCTGCTCGAGCGTTCGCTCAAAGCTTGCCTGGTCAACATCGGGCTTGGTCAGTACCAGCGCAAGCGGCAATCCTTCCCGTTCGGCGTACTTCCAGAGCAGTTCCGTCCCGACTTCTACTCCGCTTTGGAGGTTGACTAGCAGCAGACCGAGATCGGCAACCCGCAAAGCGGGGAGGACTTGTCCGATGAAGTCATCGTAGCCTGGGGTGTCGAGCACATTCACTTTGTACGGCTCCCACTCGAAGGTCAGCAGACTGGCGAAGACCGAGGTGCCTCGTTCGTGTTCGAGATCGTGATAGTCTGAGATGGTGTTCCGCTCCGGGACGCTCCCTTTGCGGGTGATTGCCTTTGCAATGAAGAGCAGCGATTCGGTAAGCGTTGTCTTCCCACACCCGGCGTGTCCCAGCAGGACAGCGGTGCGGACCTGCTGCGCATCGAAGACCCTCATTGTCGACTCTCGCTCCGGTGTGACATAGCGGTATGCGGAAGGCGTAAAAATACCGACTTCCGCCCAAAGGCAGCAAGAGGTGCCCGTCAGGCAGGCATTGGAAATCAGCAGTGGCGCAACACTCGAGCCTGCTGGTTGAGCACCAGAGGGTAGAGTTCGTGTTCGTACGGCAGCAGGCGTGCAGCAAGCTGTTCCGGGGTCTCACCGGGGAAGATGGGAATGCGGATTTGTGCCAGGACAGGACCAGTGTCGTATTCCTCCTCCACCAGGTGGATGCTGGCGCCGGTATAGAGTTCCCCGGCACGGAGGACAGCTTCGTGGACGTGGAGTCCGTACATGCCCGGACCCCCGAATTTGGGCAAGAGCGCCGGATGGATGTTGAGGATGCGCCCTCGGTATGCTTGGACAACTTCCGGGGGAACCTTCTTCAGATATCCTGCCAGAGCGATGAGCTCAACGGCGTACTCGGCGAGCGCTCGAAGCAGAGCAGCGCTATACAGAGCTGGCTCAGGATGGGTGTGACGACTGACGTGCACGAAGGGGATCCCGTACCGCTCGGCAACTTGGCGAACGCCAGCGGTGGAGAGGTTGCTGACGATGAGCACGACGCGATACCGCGCTTCCGGGCGCTGACTGAAGCAGATGAGAGCTTCAGCGTTGGTCCCGCGTCCGGAGGCGAAGATGGCAACGCGGACGGGCTCTATGGGGTTAGCGTTTCCCACGCTGACCGTGTTCCTCGTAGCTCAGAATCCAAGCGACGAGGTTGCCTTCATCCAAGGTGGACAGGTGCGCCCAGTGGAGCCGAGCTTCCCCGCTGGCGGAGCTAGTATCGGAGGCACTGTCGGTGCTGGTTTGTTGCATGCGCCGGAGGCGCTCGTGCCAGCGCGCCATGTTCGTGGGACGCAGGTCAATCCAGCCGGCTTCGCACCAGCGCTCAAGGGCTTCTGGGGTGCAGCGCACGTCTTCCTCTGCGCGGGGGACTTTGACCTCTGCCCCGCGCAGGTAGTGCTGCCCATCGGGCAGCAGGATGACAAGCCCGATGGTCAGAATCTGTGAGCGCAGCTGGCTATCACGGCAGAGCACGTTCCAGAGGCTGACCGAGAGATCTTCGGGGGTGTGTTCCAGCACGGTCTGCAGTGACCCAAAGGCGCGCTTGAGCAGGTGGGCTTCGTAGAGGAGCTTGGTCAGGCGCGGGGGACCGAGCATTTCGAAGGCGACGCCTTCGGTGTGGTGTTCGGCTTCGAGCTGTCGCAGGAGCTCGCGGGCAACATGCCGCAGAGCGCCTCCGCGGTAGGTTGGTCCTAGGACGGCAGCATCGAGGGCAGCGACAATATCGTGCCCCGTGTTGCCCCCGAGGACTTCCCGAACAACGACTTCCGCAATCTCTTCCGGGGTGATGAGCTCCATTTGCCCGAGGGCGGTGACGGTTTCAAATTCCGCACGGGAAAACAGCCCGTTTTCCCCGGTGTCGATGAAGACAGACCGCAGGGGCTCAGAAAAGGAGCGCAGAGCAGCTGGAGGGTGGGATGGGAAGATGTCTGTCAATTCCAGAGCATGCTCCGGCGGGAGATCAACCCGCATCAGTGGGCGTCCACGGAAGCAGACCGTGTCGTACGCAATGCGTTTCCAGCCGATGATGGCTGCGGGTTTGACCTCTTTCACGATCGGGGCACCGGGTGTCCGTCCCATGAGGAAAAGCAGAAGGGAGTGAGCCCCAGCAATGGCGGATTTTGCCAGCAGCACCCGGGAAGGACGTTCCTCGCTGTGGGTGTACGGAATGTTGAGACCCATGCCACCGGTTCCGGTCGTGCCGACCTTCAGGTAGAGTCGGGTTCCGGCTGCCAGCAGGCTGTGGTAGAGAATCTGCACGTGCCGAATCAGTTGGGGAATGTAGAGGCTGCTCAGCAGGCGCTCGATCGGCTCAGAGGAGCTGCCGCCAAGCTGGAGCAGCTGCCGCACCGTGGTAGCAGCGCTATAGATGTCTTGGTAAGCGATTGCCGTTGCCGTATTGATGCAGTCAACAACGATGCTGGGGCGGACGTCGGTCAGGAGCTCATAGAGGGCAGATTGCCGCAGGCGTGTGTCATCGAGCTCGTCGAGAATGTCTTCGATCAGCGCGGAGCGAGCCTGGGGATCGCTGAGCAGCTCCGACCGTGGGCGCTCCTTCCAGGCACTTCGCACGAAGATGTCGCCCCAGCGTGCCTCCAAGTGGGTCTCGGCTGCAAGGGGGCGGAGTTCGGCAACGGCATGTTCGGCTTCCTCGCGACGGAGCGAGGTGATGACCAGACGCTGTGGGCGTTCCTGCAGCAGACGGCGGCAGACCGCAGAGCCGACCAATCCCCATCCGCCCAACACCACAACTGTTTCCGTTCGAAGGCTCATGGCGCAGTCACCCTTCAGCTGTTGGTAGAACTGGCATGGACCCGGTGGGCAACTCGGCGAGCTGCAGTGACCATGTTGCGGAGAGCCGGGATAACCTCTTCCCACCGGCGAGTCTTGAGTCCGCAGTCTGGGTTAACCCAGACCGCCTCTGGCGGAAGGACTTGGAGGACGCGCGCCAGAATGGCTTCAATGTCGCTCACCTCTGGAATAGCCGGGGAGTGGACGTCGTAGACGCCGACCCCGACATGGATGCTTCCTGGCGGCAGTGTTGCGAAGCGGTCTACGATTTCCCCTTTGCTCCGCGAGCCTTCGATGGAGAGCACATCGAAGTCCAGCTCGGCAATGAAGTGCACGATGTCGTTGAATTCGGAGTAGCACATGTGGGTGTGGATCTGCGTCTCCGGGCGTGCGCGGGCGTGGCAGAGGCGGAAGGCGCGGATTGCCCAGCGGAAGTAGCTATCCCAGTGGCGCCGTTTGAGCGGGGCACCCTCACGGAAGGCGGGTTCATCAATCTGGATGATGCGGATACCGGCGGCTTCCAGGTCTCGGACTTCATCGGCAATGGCCAGCGCCAGCTCGTAGGCAAGCTCCTCTGCCGGGATATCCTGGCGCCAGTAGCTCCACAGGAGCATGGTCACCGGACCGGTCAGCATCCCCTTGACGGGCTTTGAGGTCAGCGACTGGGCGTAGGTAATTTCCCGGACGGTCATTGGTGCCGGACGCCAGACATCCCCGTAGATGATTGGCGGACGGTAGACACGGGAGCCGTACGAGAGGACCCACCCATGTTCGGTAGTGGCGAAGCCTTCGAGACGCTGGGCGAAGTACTCAACCATATCGCTGCGCTCGAATTCCCCGTGGACGAGCACGTCCAATCCCAGCTCTTCCTGAACAGCGATGGCATGGCGGATATGCTGCTCAATGGCAGCAGCGTAAGCGCTGGCCGAGAGCTCGCCCCGCGCATATTGGCTCCGGAGGCGACGGATCTCTGCCGTCTGGGGAAAGGAACCGATAGTCGTTGTCGGCAAGAGAGGGAGCTGGAGCCGGTGCTGCTGGAGCTGACGCCGTAGAGGAGCCGGCGGCGTACGCTGGAAATCTCCCTCTCGCAGAGCACTCACACGCTGCCGTACGCGTTCATTCCGTGCAAAGGGGGTCTGGAGTAGCTGTGTCTGAGCCTGCGCCTCCCGTAACGCGCCAGGGTCGCCTTCCCAGGCAGCTTTCAGGAGTCGCAGCTCCGCGATGCGCTCGCGGGCAAACGCGAGGCGTTCCTGTAGCCCTTCGGGCAAGTTCCGCTCCAGTGAGACGGTAACGGGGAGGTGGAAGAGCGGGCACGATGGGGCAATGACGAGCTCCTCTACCCAGAGGTGAAGCCTCTCCAGGAAGCGGAGGCGCTCAATCAGGTCGGAGCGCCAAACCTGCCGTCCATTGAGGATACCGGCAATGAGGGTCTTTTCCCGGGGAAAGCCGTATCGCTGCAGCTCAGCCCAGTTTTCGTCGTTGGAGACGAAGTCCAGCCCGATACCGGCAACGGGAAGCTCGCTATAGCGGCGGTAGTCGGAGACGCTGTCGTAGTAACAGAGCACCCAGAGTTGCACACCACAGCGGGATAGTTCTCCATACCAGCTGGCAAGCAGTTCCCAGTGTGATTCGGGGACCTCCAGTGCCAGCGCCGGCTCGTGGACAACCGCCAGCTGCACTCCCTCGGTAGCCAAAGAGTGCAGGACAGCGCTGTAGACAGCCACAGCAGCAGAACCAAACTCGAGGAATTCCTCCTCCCGGAGGGGCGCCACACGCACCAGCCCATCCCCGGCGGGACGCACCCGCTTTGAGAGACGCAGGAAGGTGTATGGACCGATGAGCGTCGGCACGGTCTCGATCCCTTCATGGCGGTGGAAGCGGACGTCGTCCAGCGGGAAGTTCTGCACTAGCTCAAAGGTTGGCTCTTCCAGCTCAGGCACGAGGTAGTGGTAGTTCGTGTTGAACCACTTCGTCAGTTCCAGGGCGTATTTGCCCCGTGCGAGGGCGAAGTAAGTTGAAAGCCCTGCGTACGGGCGGAAGCGGCTCGGGAGTGCGCCAAGCATGACAGCGGTGTCGAGCATCGGGTCGTAGAGGGAAAGCTCGTTCGAGGGAATCACATCCATGCCCTGGTACTCCTGCAGGCGCTCTCGCTTGAGCTCTGCGATGCCCTGCTGGAACGCCTCACTGCTCAGGGAGCCGTCCCAGAAGCGTTCCAGCAGTGTCTTGTACTGTCGGTGTACTCCGAGCCGGGGGAAGCCGAAGGCAAAGGTGCGCATTGTAGCAACTCCGCAAGCAGACGGAAGCGAGCACGCAAATTTAGGGAACGCTTGAGGGGGGAATGCTGGGCGAAGCGTAGGTGCCGATCAGCACGCGTTCGATCCCAGCGTAATCCCGGCGGATGCGGAGGGTGGCGCCGGGGAAGAGCGCTGCCACATGCGTGGCCATCCCGTCGGCAACTTCCAGCAGGAAATGCCCCCCGGGTGCCAGCAGGGAAGGAAAAAGCTCGGCAAAGCGGCGGTAGAAGAGTAGCCCATCCGCACCATCGGTCAGGGCTTCGTGCGGCTCGAAGAGCCGAACTTCCGGCTGTAGCTGCGGGAGAAGGTCTATCGGGATGTACGGCGGATTGGCAACAATCAGCTGGAAAGGTGCCCCCGGCGGAGTGTCACGGAGGATATCGAGGGAGAGGAAGCGCACGTTCCGAAGCCCGAGCCGTCGGGCGTTGCGGCGGGCGCAGCGGAGCGCGGTTGTGGCGATATCAATCCCGAGCACAGTCGCAGCTGGACGATGGAAGGCAAGTGCCAGGGCAATACACCCAGAGCCAGTTCCAATGTCGAGTACTCGGAAGGGTGTGCCGCTCTCCGGGGGAATGTGCGCCAGGGCTTCTTCCACGAGTACTTCCGTTTCCGGGCGAGGGATGAAGACTCCACGCTGGAGCAACAGAGGCAGCCCGAAGAACTCCGTCTCCCCGAGGACATACTGCAGCGGCTCGCGACGTAGGCGGCGGCGGAGGAGTCGGAGCAGGGTGGGACGTGCAGTGTGGGGAAAAGGCTCGTGCTGACGGAGCAGCAGCTCCAGACGGCTCCAGCCCAGGACGTGACACAGCAGGAGTTCGGCGGTGCGCTGGGGACTGTCCAGCCCCTCTGTCTGCAGGAGACGGACAAGAGTGCGGCGGAGCTCGCCGATGCTCACGCCAGAGGGGAGGTTACTCGGCGTAGTATTCCTGCAGGGGCTTGATGGTGAACTCGGCATGGCGCAGTTCTACCAGACCACGCAACGACGCGGCAGCCGCTGCCAGTGTTGTGAAGAAGGGAATGCGGTGACGCATCGCAGTGCGCCCCATGATGTGTTCGTCGTATCGGGCGTTTTCGCCAAGCGGGGTGTTGATGAGGATATCCACTTTGCCGTCCGTGATGTAGTCGATGATGCTCGGTCGTCCTTCGTAGTGCTTGCGCACGGGCGTGACGGGTAGTCCGTGACGTTGGAGGAAGGCGGCAGTGCCCGTGGTTGCCCACAGTTCGAAGCCCAGCTCCAGGTACCCGCGGGCAATCTCCACAGCAAGGGGAGTTTTGTCGTAATCGGCCAGCGAGATGAAAACCCGTCCACCCTTCAGCGGGATGCGATTTCCAGCGGCAAGGTGCGCTTTGATGAGTGCCCGTCCAAAGGAGGTGTCCAGCCCCATGACCTCTCCGGTAGAGCGCATTTCGGGTCCGGGGAAGACGTGTACCTGGGGGAACTTCGTGAAGGGGAAGACGGATTCTTTGACCGCTACGCGCCCGATATCGAGCCGGAATTCCGGCAAGGGGAGCTGGCTCAACGACTCCCCGAGCATTGCCCGGACGGCAAGCTCAATGACCGGAATGCCGGTGGCTTTCGCCACGAAGGGCATCGTGCGGGAAGCACGGGGATTTGCCTCCAGGACATAGATGACACCGTCCTGCATCGCGTACTGGACATTGAGCGGTCCGATGACGCCGAGGGCACGGGCAATGCGGCGGGTGTAGTCGCAGAGCGTCTCCAGCTGCTCGTGTGTGATGTTGTACGGGGGCAGAACGCAGGTCGAATCGCCTGAGTGGATGCCTGCTTCCTCAATGTGCTGGAGTACCCCGGCGATCAGCACTGTTTCCCCATCGGCAACGGCATCGACGTCGAATTCGTAGGCGTGTTCCAAGAAGCGGTCGATCAGGACTGGGCGTTCCGGGAAGGCAGCGAAGGCGTTGTGGACGTAGCGGTGGAGGGTCTCTTCGCGGTAGCAAATCTGCATGGCACGTCCGCCCAAGACGTAGGAGGGGCGAACGAGGACCGGGTAGCCGATGCGGCGGGCGATGTCGAGAGCTTCTTCCACGGAGCGAGCAGCTCCCCAGGGAGGGCACGGGATGCGGAGTTCTGTCAGGAGTCGGGCGAAGCGCTCGCGGTCTTCAGCAATGTCAATCCCTTCGGAGGACGTTCCCAGAATGCGGAAGCCAGCGGCTTGCAGGCGATGGGCCAGTTTCAACGGTGTTTGCCCACCGAGGGTGACGATGACCCCGTCGGGGCGCTCCTGTTCGAGGACATTGAGCACATCTTCGGCTGTCAGCGGTTCGAAATAGAGCTTGTCCACGGTGTCGTAGTCCGTTGAGACGGTCTCCGGATTGCAGTTGATCATGATGGCTTCGTAGCCCATGCGGCGCAGGGTGAAGACGCCTTGCACACAGCAGTAGTCGAACTCGATCCCCTGCCCGATGCGGTTCGGACCGCTTCCCAGGATGACGACCTTTCGGCGTCGGGAAGGACGCGCCTCGTTTTCCCCCGGAGCGTAGGTGGAGTAATGGTACGGGGTTTCGGACTCAAACTCAGCCGCGCAGGTGTCCACGGTCTTGTAGACTGGGCGGAGAGCGAGTTTCCGGCGCAGCTCGGCAACTTCGGCTTCGGTGCAGCCTGCTAGCGTTGCTAGCTGGACGTCGGAGAAACCCAGTGCCTTGAGCGCTCGCAGCCGTTCAGAGCCAAGGTGTTCCAGGAGGTGGATGCCGTGCAATCCGCTGTGAGCACGCCACCGCACGAGCTCTTGGGCAGCACAGACAATCTCGCGGCACTGCTCAATGAACCAGGGGTCGTAGCCGGTCAGGGCGTGAATCTCCTCGCTACTCATGCCGAGACGGAGGGCATCGCAGAGATCGAAGAGCGAACGGGAGTGCCGGCGGCGCAAGCGGGCACGGATGACTTCCCGATCCTCTGGCGACACGGGCTGCAGGTATTCTGCCCGATCGAATCCAAAGCCATAGCGCCCCTGCTCAAGGCTGCGGATCGCCTTCTGGAGGGCTTCCTTGAACGTGCGTCCGAACGCCATAGCTTCCCCGACGGATTTCATCTGCGTGCCCAGCTCGTCGGGGACTTCGGGGAACTTCTCGAAGTCCCAGCGTGGGATTTTGACCACGACGTAATCGATCGAAGGCTCGAAGCATGCCGGTGTCTTGCCGGTGATGTCGTTGAGGATTTCATCGAGCGTGTAGCCGATAGCGAGCTTGGCGGCAATCTTGGCGATAGGGAACCCCGTTGCCTTCGATGCCAAGGCTGAGCTCCGGGACACGCGGGGATTCATCTCGATGACCAGCATCCGCCCGGTGCGGGGATGAACGGCAAACTGGATGTTGGAGCCACCGGTGTCTACCCCGATGGCACGCATGATACGAATGGCGGCATCCCGCATCTGCTGGTATTCCGCATCGGTCAGGGTCTGCGCCGGTGCAACAGTGATGGAATCACCTGTGTGCACCCCCATGGGGTCGAAGTTTTCAATCGAGCACACAATCACGACGTTGTCCTTGCGGTCGCGCATGACCTCCAGCTCGTACTCCTTCCAGCCCAGGACGGACTCTTCCACCAGAACGCGCTGGATCGGGCTGGCAATGAGGGCGGCGCTGAGCAGTTCGCGGTATTCCTCCATGTTGTAGGCAATCCCGCCACCGGTTCCCCCCAGGGTAAAGGAGGGACGCAGGATTGCCGGAAAGCCGATGTGCTCAATTGCTTCCAAGCCTTCGTGCAAGGAGTGGACGAAAACGCCGCGGGGAGTTTCCAGCCCACACTGTCGGACAACTTCCTGGAAGAGCTTGCGGTCTTCGGCTTTGCGGATTGCTTCCACCGAGCATCCGATGAGGCGGACACCGTAGCGTTCCAGCACACCGCGTTCGGCAAGCTCGACGGCAATATTGAGCCCGGTCTGTCCTCCAAGGGTTGGCAAGAGGGCATCCGGGCGCTCACGAGCGAGAATTTTCTCGACAAACTCCGCTGTGATAGGCTCAATGTAGGTTGCATCGGCAAGCCCTGGGTCGGTCATGATGGTGGCGGGATTGGAGTTGACCAGGATGACGCGGATGCCTTCCTGGCGGAGAGCTTTACACGCCTGGGTGCCGCTGTAGTCGAACTCACATGCCTGTCCGATAACGATCGGACCGGAGCCGATGATGAGGACGCTCTGTAATTCAGGCAGACGCGGCATGGCACTTAGGAGACCGTTCGGGGGACCTCGCTGAGGCGTCCTGCTTTGCGGAGCTGCTCTTCGATCCAGCGGTAGGTGCGGTCCAGCCCAACTTCGAGCGGGACTTGGGGTTCCCAGCCCAGGACCTGACGCAGGCGGGTGTTGTCGCTATTCCGTCCTCGGACACCTTGGGGTTTACTGGTATCGTATCGCTTCCGGATGTGTTTGCCGGCAATCCGGGCAATGAGGTCAACCAGGTCGTTGATTGTCACCAGGCGATCGCTGCCCAGGTTGAGCGGGTGGGGGTAATCGGAGAGCATCAGGCGATAGATGCCTTCGACACAGTCGTCAATGTAGAGGAACGAGCGTGTTTGGTTGCCATCGCCCCAGATTTCGATTTCGTCCCCGTCATGTGCCAGAGCGATTTTGCGGCAGAGGGCTGCCGGGGCTTTCTCCCGTCCGCCCTCGTATTCGCCCAGGGGACCGTAGACGTTGTGGAAGCGGGCAACGCGGATGTGCATGCCGTAGTCTTCGGCATAGTACTGGCAGAGCTTTTCCGTAAAGAGCTTCTCCCAGCCATAGCCCTCTTCTGGGTCGGCGGGGTAGGCATCTTCTTCCCGCAGCGGGGTAACCTCGGCAGTCCGTTGGCGGTACTGCGGGTAGATGCAGGCAGAGGAGGAGAAGAAGAAGCGCTCTACCCCATTGAGGCGGCTGGCTTCGAGCATGTGGGCGTTGATGAGAATGTTGTTGCGGGCAATATCAGCGTGGTTGTGGCTGATGTAGCCGATGCCACCCATGTCGGCAGCCAGGTTATAGACGTGTTCGATCCCCTCGGTGGCGCGCAGACAGTTTTCCCAGCGTCGGAGGTCGAGGAGGAGGAATTCATGAGCGGCGGTAGGCTCGTAGGCTGGGGGCTTGATATCAGCACCCCGAACCCAGTAGCCACGTTCGACCAGAAAGCGGACCAAGTGGTGCCCGATGAATCCCCCGGCACCGGTGACAAGGACCCGCGTTGACATTGTTTCCCGACTCGCAGTGTGACGGCAGGCGCAATGACGTACGAAGGAGTGGAGTTGATGCCCGAAGGGTGAGCACTCCGGAGGTAGTAAGTTTGCATGCCCTGGAAGCAGCGTTGGGATGGGAAGCGGGGAAGAGCGCGGACGCAACCGTTTCTGGTGGCGCTTGTGGGTGAGCTGTGTTGTTGTCGGCGGAGCGCTCTTTCTGGGCGGAGGGGCGCTGCGAGCGGTGGCACTCTTCTCCGTCTTCGAACCGTTTACAGTGCAGCTGGCTGTAGAGCTACCCCCAGAGGTACGGCTGCAGAGCTACCGCATCGCAGTCAATGGGACACCGTACGTATGGGCAGGCGGGGTGGCGTTCTTCGTGGGAGTGATCGGGAGCGTGCTGATGCGGTGGCAGCAGTTGCGAGCCTGTGGTTGGCTATTCATGGCGCTGGTGCTGGCGGCATTGGCGCTGCCCGTTGAGCTCTGGATTGCTTTCAAGTACGACCTCGCGTTGGTCCGCCTTGTTGCTGCGGGGAATGTGGCAGTGGAGCGGGTCGAGACAGCCGTCCTCGAGCGGGTTACCCGAGCGGGTGTGGTGGCAACACTGGCAGCCTGCGCCGAGTGGACGATTCTGCTCTTGTTCCTCTGGCGTCCATTGGAGCGCGGAGAGCATGAAGCCGGAGCGTCTGGTCGAGGAACTGCTTGAGATTGCCCGGCGCAGTGGGATTCGCATCCGGCGGGAGCAGGGTCGCTTCCGCGGAGGCTACTGTATCGTGCGAGACCAGCGGCTGATTCTGCTGAATCGGAAGTTGCCGCCGGAGCAGATGAGCTTGGTTCTGGCAGAAGCACTCCGCTGTGTGCCGCTGGAGGATCTCCCGATGAAACCCGCCGTGCGTGCCTGGTTGGAGGAGGTGTTGGGGCAAAAGGTACATGTACCCCTTGTGCTGGACGTCTCTGCGCAGGAATCAACGGTGCGCACGAATCCATGATACGCTGGCTGTTCGGTGTGGGAATCCTCCCCGTCCTCCTCTGGGGACAGGTGCGCGAGGGGGAGGTCCTCGACCGCGTTGTCGCACTCGTCGGTGGGGAGGTGATTTTCGCTTCCGATGTCGAAGCTCAGGTGCACTTACTTCGGCAGCAGCTGCCCGCGGGGGTAGAACTTCCCGATAGTATCTTGCGGCGTCGAGCGCTGGAGGCACTGATTGATGAAAAGCTCATGCTGCTCAAGGCGCAGGAGGACAGCATCGTGGTTACCGATGAGGAGGTCACCCAGCGGCTCGAACTCCAGCTCCAGTTGGTGGTACAGCAGTTTGGTTCAGAGCGACGTGTGGCCGAAGTCTACGGCATGCCGCTGGAACAGTTGCGGCGAGAGTACCGCGAGGAGGTTCGGAAGCGCCTGCTGGTAGAGAAGCTCCAGCAGCAGCGCTTTGGTTCGCTCCGGTGTAGCCCCCGGGAGGTTGAGGAATTCTTCGCCCGATACCGGGATTCGCTGCCTCCGGTGCCTGCACAGGTTGAGCTGGCGCATCTGGTGCGGTATCTGCAGCCCGATTCTGCCCAGCGGTGGGAAGTCTGGCAGCTAGCGCAGCGGGTTCGGGATAGCCTCTTGCGCGGTGGGGATTTCACCGAGTTTGTGCGGCGCTACAGCGGGGACCAGGGAACCCTGTCCAGCGGCGGGGACATTGGCTGGGTAGAGCGGGGAAAACTCCTGCCCGAATATGAACGCGCAGCCTTTGCATTGCAGCCCGGCGAGATTTCCCCTCCGGTGGAAACGCCGATGGGATACTACCTCATCCAGCTTCTGGATCGCCGACAGGATGCCGTCCGTACGCGGCACATCCTCTTTCGCCTTCGGGGTGATGTCGAACAGGTTCGCTCTTTCTTGCTCCAGCTGCGTGAACAGCTCCAACAGGGTGCTTCCTTCGACTCGCTGGCGCGGCTCTACTCGGAGGAGATGGACACTCGCGGCTTTGGGGGCTCGCTTGGGCTGGTGCCACTGGAGACGCTCTCTCCGGAGCTACGCAGCATTGTCGAGAAGCTACCCGATGGGGGGATTTCCGAGCCGGTACCGTATCTGGCAGACCCTAATCGTCCGGGGTTGCAGCTGCTGTACCGCAAGCGTCTGGTGCCGCAGCATCTGCCGCGTCTTCCGGAGGATTCTCGCTATGTGGAGCGCTTCTGTGAGCAATGGAAGCGGGAACAGGAATACCGGCGCTGGATGGCGGAACTGCGGCGCCATTTCCCGTGGGAGGTCAGGCAGTAGTCCGATGCCGTCCGGTGCATGCCTCGGTGGGATTCTCAGCCTTGTGCTTGCCTGGACAGCGGTGGCACAGGTTCCGGCACCCCTGCAGCAGCCTCGCTCCCCGAAGGAAGCCCTCAGGCACGGGAGCACACAGCCGGATACGCTCCGTCCTGTGCCGCTGCCTACCGAGGAAGTCTTTGGGTTTACGCCAGAGCAGGATAGTGCCTACGTACGGGCACTGCGGCAGCCATTACCCCCGGCGGCGCGCTGGAGTGCAGAGTTGCGCCGCTCCTCGGCAATATGGCTCCAACTGCAGCAGCGTGAGCTGCCGACACCCTGGCAGAGCGCTCTCCGGAACTTGCAGCTCGATCCCACCGTCCTCCTCCCAACGGGGCAGGAGCTAGCACAGCACGCTTACCATCTGCAGCAGGCTCAGGCCTTACCCAACCCAACGCTGCCGCGGACTCCCGGAAGTACCATTGCTGTCCCTTTGGCAACGCTGGCTCGGGTCCTTGGGCTGAGTGAAGATCTCTCCCCGACCATCCGCTACGAAGTCCCGGAAGTAACCCGGGTCCAGGTCCTGGTGTTCTCTGCCCAAGCGCTTCTGGTGGCAACGCTCGTCGATGGGGTGCAGCGTCCAGGGCGGTATGTGGTGCGGTGGAACGGGCGGGACGATGCCGGGCGTGCCCTGCCTCCGGGCGATTACGTTGCAGAGGTCCGGCTCGGCAATGGACAGCGCTTCTACAAGCGAATCCGTCTTACAAGCTCGGATGTGCAATGAAGACCGTGCGGCGTGTTTTCCTGCTAGTCTGGCTGGTGAGCATCGGGATACAGGCAGAAGCGGTCCCGATCGTGCTCAAGCTGCGGGGTTTGAGCGCTGCAGCAGCGCAATGGAAGCGCAGTGGTCGAGCGGCACTCCCGGCACAGCTCTCTCCACTGGTGGGCATCGGAAAAGTCCGTCCGTACGTGCCCGATGCGCTGCTCCAGGCAATCCTCGGACGGGCACGGCAACTGCAAGCTCTCCAGAGCCTGGGAGCTCAGCGTTCGTTGGCGGAGCTGGAACGCATTCTCATCGTGGAAGTCCCCGAGGCGGTTGACACACTGCTGCTCATTGCGAAGCTCCGACGGCATCCTGAGGTTGAATACGCTGAGGTCTTGCCAGAGCGCTTCCTGTGCGGAGTTCCCAACGACCCGCTTGTCGTCGAACAGTACGCGCTCCGGCTCATCCGCGCCTTCGATGCCTGGGATGTTCTCCCGGTGGAGGCGTCGCCTCTGGTGGTCGGCGTGGTGGATACCGGGATCGACTTGACGCATCCTGACCTGGCAGCCAACATCTTCCTCAACCCTGGGGAAATCGGCACTGACGCCAACGGACAGGACAAGCGTTTCAACGGCGTTGATGACGATGGCAATGGCTTTGTGGACGACTGGCGGGGATGGGACTTCGCCGCTGGGACTGGGTCCGACCAGGATAACGATCCCAGCCCGGGCAATGGGCATGGGACACACGTTGCTGGCATTCTCGGTGCAGTGGTCAATAATGCTGTCGGGATTGCCGGCGTTGTGCCGCGGGTGCGGCTGCTGGCAGTCAAAATTGGACCTGATGCTCCGGGATCTTCCTCGGTGGTCAATTCTTACCAGGGCATTCTCTACGCTGCAGCGATGGGAGCAGCCGTGATCAATTGTAGCTGGGGAGGTCCGGGGCGCTCAGAAGCTGAGCACGAGATTGTGCGGGCAGCTGTTGCTCTGGGCTCCGTCGTTGTTGCCGCCGCCGGAAACGATTCCCGCAACATGCCCTTCTATCCCGCTGCCTATCCGGAGGTGCTCTCAGTCACGGCGACCGATTCCACCGATGGGAAGGCGTGGTACGCCAATTACCACAGCAGCGTTGATGTTTCCGCACCGGGCGATGAGATCCTCTCAACCATTCCGGGCGGTCTCTATCTCCGCATGAGCGGGACCTCGATGGCAGCTCCTGTTGCGAGCGGCGTAGTGGCTCTCGTGCGGCAGAAGTTCCCCACGTTGTCTCCACACCAAGCGATGGCGCGGGTCATGATGACGGCAGACCCGATAGACCGCTCCCAGCCTTGGCTTGCAGGGCTGATCGGTTGGGGACGGGTCAATGCCCTGTCGGCGCTGACGGTTGAGCGATTGATCGCCTGCCGGATTGATAGTCTGCAGATTACCGACAGCGACGGTGATGGATTCTTCGATGCCGGCGATACGCTCCTGATCACGTTCGGTGTAGAGAATGTCCTCGATCCTGCCGATAGCCTTGTGGTAAGCGTCTTTTCGCCCTTCGTCCCTGCTCCGGAGCTGCTTCGCGGACAGGTTTCTCTGCTCCAAATGGAGAGTGGCGAATGGCGCCGGCTGCCGCGTCCACTGATGCTTCGGATTCCCCTCGATGTTCCGGCCAATGCCGTCATGGAGCTCCGCTTCAGCGTTCGTTTCGGTCAGCGGCTGGTCGGGCGGGAGTGGACCTCGATTGTGCTGCGCCCGGTCTATCGAACGCTGGGGGCAAACAACATCACTGTGACCTTCAACAGCCGGGGCAATATCGCCTTCAACGACTACCCGGAAAACCTCCAGGGAGATGGCTTCCGGTGGAAGAGTAGCCCAAACTTGCTCTTTGAGGGAGCCTTGATGGCGGGGATTTCTCCGGAGCGCCTCTCCAATGTGGCTCGGGGTGCCGTGCAGAGTCAGCAGGATCAGTCATTCGTCATACAGAAGGTGATCTCCCTGGTTCTGACGGATATATCACTCGAAGCAGAGGCACTCTTTGCCGATCGGCAGCAGCCGGGTGATCTTGGAGTCGCGGTCCGCCAGCGGGTCTACCAGTTTCAAGTCCATGAATGGCGGGATTTTGTCCTGGTCGTCTACGAGCTGGTCAATCAGACGGCGGAGCCTTTCACCAATCTGCACGTTGGCTGGTACCTGGACTGGGACATCAGCCCTTCGGCACAGGGGGATGTGGCGCTCTACGACGATAGCTCCGGGGTGGGGTACACTGTCTGCCAGACCTGCTCTTCGCCGTTGCCGATCGCTGGGGCGGTCCTTCTGAGCAATGCCCAAGTCAACTTCTACGCCATCGACAACGACGGCAGCGGATCAGAGCTTGGCGTCTACGACGGGTTCACGCGGCAGGAGAAGTGGACGGCGCTCAGCAGTGGGATTGCCCGGAAGCGGTCGCGGGTGACCGATGCCTCGATGGTGCTGGCAGCCGGTCCGCTGCAAGTTGCACCAGGGGATACAGTTCGCGTTGCCTTCGCGCTGGTTGCGGGAATGACGCTGGAGGAAGTGCGCCGGGCAGCGTCGGCAGCTCGGCAGGCAGCGGCTTGGGTGGGGATTGATACCGTTCCCTGGGAGCCCCTCCCGAACCAGATGGCGGCTGGAGTGTATCCAAACCCGTGGGTGCCGGGCGCCCCGGTCCCGCAGTTAGTGGTGAAGCTGCCAGAGCAGCGATATGTGCGCATCCGCCTGGTGGACGCGCTTGGACGAGAGCTGGCTCCTGTGAGCGAAGGACTGATGCAGCCGGGAGAGCATGTGCTGCGTCTTCCTTCAGCCCTCCTCGGGAGCGGGGTGTACTTCCTCTACATCACGGCTGAGCGTGAAGGGATGGCTGTCCCGCTCCTGATTGTACGCTGAAATGGAGCGGTACGAGCAGTTGCTGCGCTTGGTCGAAAGCTGCCGAGCCGATTTCGAGCGCTTCTACCGGAAGCAGAACCGCCGTGCTGGTATTCGGCTGCGCAAGCGGATGCAGGAGCTGCGCCGCTTGGCAAAGGAAATTCGGGACGAGATTCAGCACCTGCGGCGGAGCTTCCCGCCAAAGCCGAAGCGGCGCTCGTCGGCTGCCCCACCGTCGCAATGAGGGCGCACACTCCCCGAGGGGAGGGAAAGAGGCTAAATTTGCCCCCCACGGTGGGTGTGTTCTGGAAGGAAGGACGCTAACCATGAGGTCGACACGCATCGAGACCGACACGATGGGACCGATTGAAGTCCCAGCGGACAAGTACTGGGGTGCGCAGACGGCACGCTCGCTCATCCACTTCGCGATCGGCACGGAAAAAATGCCGCGGGAGCTCATCCGTGCCCTGGGCATTGTCAAGAAAGCTGCCGCACTGGTCAACCGCGACCTGGGACTGTTGCCGCCGGAGAAAGCCGAGCTGATCATCCGTGCTGCCGACGAGGTCATCGAGGGAAAGCTCGATGACCACTTCCCGCTCTCGGTCTGGCAGACCGGCTCCGGAACGCAGACCAATATGAACGTCAACGAAGTCATTGCCAACCGTGCCATTGAACTGTCCGGCGGCGTTCTGGGGAGCAAGAACCCGATTCACCCGAACGATGATGTGAACAAGTCGCAGAGCTCAAACGATGTCTTCCCCACGGCGATGCACATTGCTGCGGCGGAGCAGCTTGTGCACCATCTGCTGCCGTCCGTCCGGGAGCTGCACCAGGCGTTGGCGCAGAAGGCGGAGGAATTCCGGGACATCATCAAAATCGGGCGCACGCACCTGATGGATGCTGTCCCGCTGACGCTCGGGCAGGAGTTCTCCGGGTACGTGCAGCAGCTCAGCAACGCTATCCGCCGGATTGAAGCGACACTCCCAGACCTCTATGAGCTGGCAATTGGTGGAACAGCGGTTGGCACTGGGCTCAATACCCATCCGGAATTCGCCGAGCGGATGGCACGAACGATTGCCCAGCTGACCGGGCTGCCCTTTGTCTCGGCGCCGAACAAGTTCGAAGCACTGGCAGCGCACGATGCCCTGGTGTGGGCACACGGGGCGGTGCGGACGCTGGCGGTCGCGCTCCACAAGATAGCCAACGACATTCGCTGGATGGCGTCGGGTCCCCGGGCGGGGCTGGCAGAGATTCGCATTCCAGAAAATGAACCCGGCTCCTCCATCATGCCGGGGAAGGTCAATCCGACGCAGTCGGAAGCGATGACAATGGTGGCAACGCAGGTCATTGGCAACGATGTCACCATCAGCATGGCAGGCGCGCTCGGGGCGTTCGAGCTCAACGTATACAAGCCCGTCATCATCTTCAACTTCCTGCAGAGCGTCCGCCTGCTCGGGGATGCATGCCGTTCGTTTACCCGCTACTGCGTTGTGGGTATCGAGCCGAACGTGGAGCGGCTGCGGGCGTACGTGGAGCACTCGCTCATGCTCGTTACGGCACTCAATCCCTACATTGGCTACGACAACGCTGCCCGGATTGCCAAGCACGCCTACCAAACCGGCAAGACCTTGCGGGAAGCTGCCATTGAACTGGGCTTGCTGACGGCTGAGGAGTTCGACCGTATCGTGCGACCGGAACTCATGCTCGGACCGAATCTACGCCGCAGGGACAACTGAGCCGATCACGACGGGCTGTTCCTCAGCGCAGAGAGCGAGCACTTCGCTGACTGTCTCCGGTGCGGTGACTACCACCATACCGATTCCGAGGTTGAAAACCCGGCGCATCTCCTCTTCGGGAATGTGCCCCGCGCGCTGGATGTAGCGGAACAAGGGCGGGACTTCCCAGGCGGACCACTCAATCTGGGCACGCACGGTCTTCGGGAGAATACGGGTGAGATTACCCAGAATGCCACCGCCGGTCACGTGTGCCAGCCCTTTGACCAGTCCCCGCTCCAGGAGCGGCAGGAGTGTGGCAGCGTACGAGCGGTGAATGGACAAGAGAGCCTCTGCCAAGGAGCTGCCCAGCTCTGGGCGGTAGGTTTCCAGGTCTTCGGAGCGGAGGGCTGCCAGGGCAAGCGAGTAGCCGTTTGTGTGCAAGCCCGTGGAGGCAAGCCCGATGAGGACATCGCCTGCCTGGATGCGGCTACCATCGAGGAGGCGTTCCCGTTCGACTACCCCGACGATGGTTCCGGCAAGGTCGTAATCGCCGGGAGCATAGAGCGAAGGCATCTCCGCCGTTTCCCCGCCCAGAAGAGCGCAGCCGTTTTCCCGACACGCCGTAATGATGCCCCCGATGACCTGTTCAGCAATGGCAGGGTCGAGCTTCCCGCAGGCGAAGTAGTCCAGAAAGAAGAGCGGGCGAGCTCCGCAGCAGAGAATGTCGTTGACGCAGTGATTGACCAAGTCCTGCCCAACGGTACTGTGGATACCCAGCCGGATTGCCAACTTGACCTTTGTGCCAACCCCGTCTGTGCTGGCAACCAGCACGGGGTGCGCGTAGCCGGTAAAGCGGGCGTCGTAGCAGCCGCCGAAGTGCCCGATGTCTGCAAGGACAGCAGGGGTAAAGGTGGAGCGGATTGCCGGTTTGAGCCGGCGCAGGAGTTCTTCGGCAGCATCTATGTCAACGCCAGCGTCTCGGTACGTTAGCATGTGTCCGGGGGCGGGACGTGGGACATCTCGCGGACGGGTTCCCACTTGCGGGAAATCGAGCGGCGGAGGAGGAGAACGGAGGCAGCATTGAGGGTCCACAGCCACAGCGTCCGTGCGTAGCCGTAGCGGCGGTATCGGCGAGGAGATTCGTAGATGAGCAGCTCCCATGCCATGCGGATTTTCCCCAGGCGCCGCAATCGCCGGTAGAGCTCGAAGTCTTCCCCCGCGGCGAGCCGTTCGTCGTATCCACCGACCTGCCAGAATGCCCATCGGCGTACGATGTGGCACTCTCCACGTCCCATGCCTAAGCCGCAGGTGTTGAGCAGCCCGATGTAGCGGTTGTACACAGCGTGGAAGAGACGGTCTTTCCACGTGGCGCACTCGGGGTGAACGGTAATCGGGCACGCTAGGGCAACTTCCTCAGCAGGTGCGGTGGCTGCCCAGCGCAGTACAGTCTGGGCAAAACGGTCGCTCTCGGCGGGGACGGAATCGGCATTGAGGAAGACGAGCACGTGCCCTTCTGCCACACGAGCCCCCCAGTTGCGCCCCTGGGCAATGGTCTGGCGCTCTGTGCCGGTGTACTCAATGACAACGTCGGCATGGGCATGGGCACAGGGCAGGGTGGCGTCAGTGCTCCCGCCATCGCTGATGATGAGTTCGATGCCGTAGCGTTCACGGAGCTCCAGCGGGAACTGTGCCAGCGTCTTTCCCAGGGTGCTCTCTTCCTGGAGGGTCGGGATGATGAGGCTCATCTGGACACTCTCCAGGGGTATACGGCGGTGCACCCACACGCGTGCCGCCGGCGGCAGGAGCTCAGTAGGCAGCGTCACCGGGGCAACGGGAGTGACCATCCTTACTCGACGAGTTCACGGACCTGGTCCACGAAGACAACGACGGTGGGGGCTTCGGGAATGGGGCGGACAATCGGCAGTGGCGGGATGTCGAGCGTGAACCGGATACGCTCCTCACCGTCCCGGACCCCCGGCAGCAGGTACTGCCGGAGTGCCTCCGCACGGGCATTTGCCAGCTTCTGCGCCTGCTCCAAGAGTGTCGGCGACGGTGGTAGCTCTGCCTGGGCACTCCCTCTCTTCTTGCGCTGACGGGGAGGATTCGGGCGCGACCCTCCCTCCATGATTCGAGTGTCCAGAATGGAGACCTGCACTGTTACCCGGAGCGAACGGTTCCGGTTGAGCAGCTGTTTGAGCTCCTCCAGAGTGGCGGAGGCAGAGGGGCGGAGCGTTGCTTTGCCCGGATCGAAGGCGTGGAGCCGAAACAGCTCCATACCCGGGCGCAGGAGGGTGACGGTGAAGGTTTTCGTGACCTCGCTGTACTCCTTGCTCGCGGGAAGCTCGATGGTGTCGCTTTGCCGCAAGACGTTGTAGCCGCGGAACGTCACCACATACCGCTGCCCGGGTTGGAGCACAGCTTCGAAGGTGCCACGGCGGCTGTCCGACCGTCCCTGCTGGAGAATCTTCCCCGTCGTCGCATCGCGGATGTCGAACTCTGTCCCGACCGGCGTTCCAGTCTGCCGGTCTACAACAGTACCGCGTACCAGGGTGACGACTTTCAGCTGCGCAGACGCACTCCAGAGTCCGCAGCACAGGAGCACCCAGACGAGCCACCGCATTCCCACGCTACCCTTCCTACTGTGACATACCCCGTTGGAGGAAGCTCTCAACACCGGCGCGGAATTCCGGCGTGGTTCGGGCTAGGACGTTGAGTCCGGCAGCATAGTGAAGAGCGCTTTCCGGAGACATGCTATGGACTGAGTTCAGCAGCGCTTTCGTCAGGCGCAGCGACGGCGCACTGTATGATGCCAGACGCTGTGCGAGCTCCTCCACGAAGCGGTCCAATTCCGCGTCCTCCACCACGTAGTTGACCAGACCGAGCCGTTCGGCTTCCTCAGCCGAGATGAGATCGGCTGTCAGCAGGAGGCGGCGTGCACGCTGGTCCCCGATTTTGTGCACGAGGAGTACCCCGACGAGCGCGGGCACAAATCCTAGACGCACCTCCGAGTACCCGAAGCGAGCACCCTGCCGAGCGGCAACAATAAGGTCGCAGGCGCTGGCTAGACCACACCCCCCAGCAATGGCGGGTCCGTGCACCTTCGCAATGACAGGCTTCGGGTACGTGTACACCTGCCACAGGACACGCAGGAGCAGCTCGGAGTCTTCCAGATTCTCCAGCGGAGAGAAGTGCGTCAGCTGGTGTAAGTACGCTAAGTCAGCCCCGGCGCAGAATGCCGGTCCTGCCCCTTCGAGGATGACCACACGCACCTCGGGCTGTGTCTCCAGCTGACGGAGAGCCTCTGACAGAGCCCGCAGCAATTCCGGGCTTAGCGCATTGCGCTTCTCCGGACGGTTGAGCCGGAGACGGGCATACCCATTGCCGGGAAGAATCTCTACAACGGACATCGAAGACCTTCGGCTGTGCTACGGATACACGGTCACAAGCTGTTGCCAGGAGCTATGCCCTGAGCGCAGACGCACCAGCACGACCCCGACCGGGAGAGCAGGAAGAGCAGCAGCGAAGCTCCCCGCAGGGAGCCAGCGCTCTCCATACCAGAGAAGCCGCCCCAGGAGGTCCCACAGCTCAATGCGCCACAGACCTTCATGAGGAAGCTCCCCGCGGAGGACTCCATCCTGCACGGTCACGCGCGGCAAGTCCCTCGGAGGGCTGGAAGCGATTGTCAGTGTCTTAGCGTAGCGGACGCATTCCCGGAAGCGCTCCGCTAGCTCCGAGCTGTTCTGGGCAGCACCGAAACAGAGCACGAACTGACGGACCTGTTCCGGGTGCCACGCCTCTGGGAAGCGGACTCCCACCACGAGTGCCACATCGCCGGTATCAGGCTCCTGCACGGAGGTCCCGGAGGTCAACAGGCGGATTTTCTCCGCCGCTGAGAAGCCATCCCCATCGTAGAGGAAGCGAGTGGAAAGTCCTGCGCACTGCACCTCTGCTGCTTGGGTCAGCGCTACGACACATCCGCCAACACTGGGCAAGCCCGGGTGTTCAACGACTTCCGCACCATGGGGGAGATCAAGGTCAGGAAGGCGGGCTTCGGGAAAGAATCGAGCACGATCCCCCCGTCCACCTCTGCCCAGGTCCCAGTCCATCAGGAAGCCTATGGAGACGCCATGCAGGGTGATCCCGGAGAGATTCCATGCGCTGACCAGCATTCGAATGACGCCCGAGCTTTCGGCGTCGAAGCCGAGAATATCCTGCCGGAGGAGCAACCCGATGCGGCGTTCGGGAGGTGCCTGAGCATCGCTGAGGAGATTGCTGTGCTCCTCCGGCTCGAGGAAAGGCTTCAAGACGGTAAAATCATGCTCGCGTGCGAATCCCGAAGGGGTGCTCCCGACGGCTTTCCCCCGCAGGCTGTCAGCGGCAAAGAGCCCGCCGCTGTAGAGCAGACCGCAGAAGTCCCGGTAGCGAAAGCCGATGCCGTGCGTATTGTTCGGATAGTCGGAAAAGCCCAGAGCGCCATCGTCTGCGATGCTCAAGGCAGCGACAGCACTGGTGAAGGTTGCCACATCCGGGGTCGGTGTGAGCGGCAGAAAGAGGCGTTGCCAGTAGATACTGCTGCTGTCGGAGCATTCGGCGCACAGGAGGATGGGGTCTGTTCCAGCGCGGCGGACACGAGCTCGGAATGGGCCGAGTTCAACGGCTGCGTCTGCTTCGATGAGCGGCACTGTCACGGTGGAGTCAAGGAGCTGGAGGGTTTCTGCGGTATCTACTGCGCGGATGAGCCGGCATGTCACCGCAGAGCCGGTACCGAGCACATTCTGTGCCCGGATCCAGAGCCACAGCGTGTCCCCGAGGCGCCAGCGGCGGCGTTCTCGCCCGTCAGGGGTGCGCACCACAAGCTCCGGTAGTGTCAGTCCCGGGGCTTCCTCTGGCGGGGAGGCAAGCAGCTTCCACAGGTTGAGCCGCCCGGGCAGAAGGGAAGCCCAATCTGGATTTGCAGCCTCCACCGGGTCTGCCGTTCGGGCAATGAGTGCCGCAGCCTGCAGCGGAGAAAGCTCCGGATGGAGAGCACGCACGAGAGCAGCGGCAGCAGAGACAATCGGTGCTGCCCCCGAAGTCCCTCCGAAGGTGGTGTAGGAAGAATCCCCGTCGTTGCCGGTTGTCCAGGCACCTTCGCCAGGAGCAAGAACCTGGGTGCCGAGTCCCCGTGCCGAGAGCGGGTGGAGCGCATCGTTTGGATACGTATTCCCAACCCCCAGGACTCCGGGATATCCTGCCGGATACCATGTTGTTGTGCTGACCGGCGAGTTTCCAGCCGCAGCTACCACAAGCGTTCCCCGTGCCAGAGCGTAAGCCACCACAGCCTGGTTGGTGCACGAGAAGGTCTGACTTCCCCAACTGCAGTTGACAACGGCGAAGCCCATGAGGGCGCAGTAGAGAATGCCCTGGTAGCCGTAGTAGATGGCAGGGACGCCCTCTGGGGCAGCCTTTACCGGGAAGAAGCGGCAGCGAAAGCCAATCCCGGCAATTCCTCTGCCGTTATTGAGCGTTGCAGCGGCAATGCCTGCTACTCCCGTGCCGTGCCCCTCGGTAAAGTTCCGCGGGTCACCTGGCGATGTTTGGTCCTCTGCCGCGGTGAAGTTGTAGCCGAGGTAATCATCGACGTAGCCGTTCCCGTCATCATCAATCCCATTGCCGGGGATCTCTGCTCGATTGAACCAGAGTGAGCCTGCCAGATCTTCGTGGGTGAAGCGGACGCCGGTATCCACAATGCCGACAACGACTGTGCTATCGCCCTGTCCGATATCCCAGGCAGCGAAGGCATTAATGGTCCAGAGCAGCTGCTGGCGTGGGAGCAACGGATCGTTGGGGGTGAAGAAAGGCGTTGCCAGCGTGTACGGTTCGGCATACTCCACAGCGGGGCAGCGAGTCTGGAGGAATTTGCACACGTACTCCGGCTCCCACGGTTCGGCGTATTCGAGCACGAAAGTGCGCAGGAGGGGTTCTTCCGCCTGGAGTGCAGCGCTCCGCTGAGCGGTGGACAGGGGAGAGCGCTGGACGCCACTGTGGAGGCTCTGTTCCCATCGCAGCAGAGGCTCTGCGCGGATGGAGCGCAGCGGCAGTGGCGGGGTATTCTGCAGACGGATCGAGACGTGGTCATTCCGGAAGCGCACGAGCACAACTCCCTGGAGCACGGGGTCAAGCCGTCCGATGGAAGGATTGGGGAAGAGCACAGCCTTCCTTGCCAGTGGGATAGCCGCATGGGCAAGCTGGAATCCCAGCAGACCGAGCAGGTACGTGTGCCACAAGCCTCTGCCCCCTTGCCGCCGGGCTTGGGGCATTTTTGTAGTTTGCATTTCCCTTCGCAGCCAGCTTGGCTGGGCAAAATTACAGGAAACCATGGCAGAGCAGCAATCAGCGGGGTTTGTGAGCCTGGCGCTCAAGTGGCGTCCCCAGACCTTTGCCGCAGTCGTTGGGCAGGAGCATGTCACAACTACCTTGCGGAATGCAGTCCGGCTCGGGCGCATCCACCAGGCATATCTCTTCTGCGGTCCGCGTGGGGTTGGGAAGACCACAACTGCCCGCGTTCTGGCTCGGGCGCTCAATTGCCAGCAGGTCACTCAGGAAGGGGAGCCCTGTAACCAGTGCCCGCCGTGCCGAGAAATCCTGCAGGGGCGCTCTCTGGATGTCTTGGAAATTGACGGCGCCTCCAACAACAGTGTTGAAGACGTTCGACGCTTGCGCGAGAGCGCGAAGTTCCCCCCGAGTTCGGGGCGGTACAAGCTCTACATCATCGACGAAGTGCACATGCTCTCGCTGTCGGCGTTCAACGCTTTGCTGAAAATTCTGGAGGAGCCGCCGGCACACATGGTCTTTGTCCTGGCAACGACCGAGCCGCAGAAAGTTCCGGCAACAGTGATCAGCCGCTGCCAACGCTTTGACTTCCGCCGGCTTTCTCTGGAACAGATTACTGCGCACCTCTGCTTCGTTGCCGAGCAAGAAGGTGTCCGACTCCCGGTAGATGCAGCCTACATGCTTGCCAAAAAAGCTGAAGGCTCCCTGCGGGATGCCCTCTCGTTGCTCGACCAAGCAATCGCTTTTTGTGGGACGGAGATTCCGCCAGATGCCCTCACGCAAATGCTCCACGTCGTTGATACTGATACGCTCTTCCGCACAACGGCAGCGCTCCGGCAGCGGGACCTCCGGGGCATCCTGGAGTTGGTCCAGGGGATTGTGAACCGAGGCTACGACCTTCAGGAGTTCATCGAGGCACTCATCGAACACCTTCGTCATCTGGTTGCAGTCTGTGCCACTGGTTCAGTGCAGTTCCTGGACTTCCCACACGACATTGCCCGGCAGTATGCTGCCGAGGCGCAGCTCTTCCGTTTACCTGACCTCATGAACTGGCTTACTCTGGCGCATGCTACGCAGCAGGCCATGCGCTTCAGCCCTCATCCTCGGATCCGGCTGGAGGTGGGGCTGATCCAGATGGCATTGCTGGAGAATGCAGCGGAGTTCGGAGAGCTCCTGCAGCTCCTCTACCGGCTAGAACAGCGGGGCGGGATAGATCCGATTGCTCCAACGGTTTCGGAGGCGACTGCGCCGTACACGGTAACAGGTGGACGGGCACCGCACAGGACGCCGGAGCCAGCGCACGCGGAGGCTGCTCCCGAGCAGCTTCTCCAGGAACTGCTCGGCCAGGACCCGATGCTGCGTACACTGCTGCAGACCGGGGTACTCCAGGTGCTCCCGGTAGGCGACGTCCTCCTTTTGCGCACTCAGCAGTCGTACGTCAAGGACATACTCCAGCAGCGCCTACCGCAGCTTCAGGCAGAGATGCGTTCCCGCCTTGGCTCGACGGCGCCGGTAGTGCAGCTAGAGCTTTCCACCGCGGAATCCCCGAGGTCTTCTCCGGGGAACCTGGAGCGGCTCGAAGAGCGGCTCCAGACCTTGCTCGGGGCACAGAAGGTGCCCTCCACAACGGTGAAAGGTCGGTCATCGCTCTGAGCCGGAATGGTGCATGTTGGGATGCCTGCGCCAGACTTTGAGGCGCTCGATGACCAGGGGCGTCCCTTCCGTCTCTCCCAGCTTCGGGGACGGTGGGTGGTGCTGTACTTCTACCCGAAGGACAACACCCCAGGCTGTACCCGAGAAGCCTGTGCATTCCGGGATACCTCCGGGAGCTTCGCGCAGTATGGAGCCGTCATCGTTGGTATCAGCCCCGATAGCGTCCGCTCGCATCAGCGTTTCAAACAACGGTATGGGCTGCCATTCCTGCTGGTCAGTGACCCCAATGGGCACATTGCCCAGCTCTACGGTGTCTGGCAGGAACGGCAGCTGTACGGACGCCGCTTCCTGGGAGTGGTGCGAAGCACATTCGTGATTGACCCTGAGGGCATTGTACGGGCGGTCTTCCCGCATGTCCGGGTGGAGGGACACGCTGAGGAAGTCCTTCAACATCTGAAGGCGCTCCAGGCATGATTGATACGCACGCCCATCTTGATTTACCCCACTTCGATGAGGACCGTGCTGAGGTCGTGCAGCGTGCCCGGGAGGCTGGTGTGGAAGCCATCATTATGCCCGCTATTTCCCCGGACGGCTTTCCGAAGGCGCGGCAGCTCGTAGAGGAGTATCCGGAACTCTACCGGGCGGTGGGCATCCATCCGCATGCTGCTGCTGATGTTGGTCCACAGCAATTGGCAGCGGTTGAAGCAGAAGTCGGGTGCCCGAAGGTGGTTGCCATCGGGGAAATCGGGCTCGATTACTTCTACGCTGAGCGTGCCTTGCCGGAACAGCAGCAGCGCGTTTTTCGCGAGCAGATCCGCTTGGCGAAACGCTGTGGATTGCCCATTATCGTGCACAATCGAAATGCCCATGCCGATGTGCTGCGGCTCCTGGAAGAGGAGCAAGATGGAACGCTGCAGGGCGTGCTCCACTGCTTCTCGGGTGATGCTGCTGTTCTGGAACGGGCGCTGGCGTTGGGCTTCCATGTGTCGTTTACCGGGAACATCACGTATCGCAAATCTGCTGTCGCAGAACTTGTCCCGCTGGTTCCGGAAGACCGCCTCATGGTAGAGACCGATGCTCCCTACATGACACCGCAGCCCTATCGGGGGAAACGCAACGAGCCAGCATTCGTGCGGTACGTCGTGGAGAGAATTGCCGAACTTACTGGACGAGCCCGCGAACGCGTTGTGGCGGATACCTCTCGGGTTGCTCGGGCACTCTTCCGACTCCCGCTGTTGCTTGGAGCCTTCTGCCTTTCTTGTCTCTGGGCACAGGGGCAGCAGGATTCCGCCTCAGGGCGTCATCTCTACGCGAAAGGGTTGGGCTTCGGACTCCATGGGGCAACGAACACCATCGTTGAACTCCGGCGCTTTGTCACGGGTGGAGATCAGACCTTCTCCTACGAGGGAGTACCCGCCTTTGGGCTGCACCTCTTCTACGAGTTCCACGACTATGTTGCTGCCGAGCTTGCGTATACGTATTCCCGCAACACGAAGGTGCTCAAAAGCCCGCAACGTCCGTGGGGGCAGGACAGACCGGACATTTACCAGGTCCTTGAGCTCTGCGCTCATGTGAGTCCGAATCCCTATGGGCGGGTCAACTTCTACGGGACCCTGGGGGGAGCGGCGCTGTTCAACCGCATCAATGACCAACCGGAGAACAGGGTTGCGCTCGTTACTGGGGTGGGACTCCGCTTCAACGTGCTGACTTCCTTCGGCATGCTCATGCCGTGGATGGAGTGGCGCCTGGATTTTGCCCTCGGGCGCGAGGAGCGAGAGGTTGTGCTGAGCCTGACAGAGCGCCGGCGTGCGGAGGTCGGTTTCTACCTTTCCCTGCCCAGAGTGGGGCTGCTATGGTTCCCGCGGTGGTAGAACGGCATCCTGGGGTCTGGACGGTCGAGCATCCTGGTGCGCAGCACGAGCTGGCGATTCTGCGCTCGAAGACAACGCAGCGGGCCGAATTCCGCGCAGCGGCAGAACGGCTGGGACTCTACTTGGCGATGGCAGCGACAGCTTCCTTAGAGACGGAGACGGTCGAGCTTGAAACCCCGCTGTGCCGGACGCAAGGGCGCCGGCGGACGGAGCCCATCGTGCTTGTCCCCATCCTGCGGGCGGGTATGCTGCTTCTCCCGGCATTCCTGCGGCTCTTCCCAGAGGCGCGTATCGGGTACTTAGGGCTGCGGCGCGACGAGCGTACGCTGGAGCCAGTACTCTACTACGCCAATATCCCACCGCTGCAGCCGCGTGCCCGCATTTTCGTTCTCGATCCAATGCTGGCAACAGGCGGGAGTATGGAAGCCGCGGTGCGCTTTCTCCAGCAGCAGGAAGGGGTGAGCATCACCGCTGTCTGCATCCTGGCAGCGCCTGAAGGACTTGAGCGCTTCCGGCGTTCTTTCCCTGGGGTGCCTGTCATCGCAGCTGCTATTGACCAGGGGCTTAACTCCCAAGGCTTCATCGTTCCCGGTTTGGGCGATGCTGGGGACCGAGCGCATGGGACAGGAGGAGCAGGGTAGGGAAAGAAAAACGGCGGCATCGGCTCAGCCGATGCCGCCGGGAAAGGAGCGCAAGCACCTTCACCGTTTGTCGTCGTCCACAATGCGGTAATCGGCTTCCTCGACACGTCCGCCGCCATCGCTTTGGCTGCCGGAGGTGCCCCCGCCCGAGGAAGGTGGCGGGGTGGATGCGCCGGCGTGCTGGTAGAGGTGCACGGAGGCTTCATTCCACGCCCGATTGAGCTCATCCATAGCGCTCCGCAGCTCTGTGATGGGGGCGTTATTCTTCAGCGCGGTCTGCAGCTTCTCCTTTGCCTGTTCGATGCGGGCGCGATCAGCGGTAGAGAGCTTCTCGCCGAGCTCCCGGAGCTGCTTCTCGGTCGAATAGAGGAGAGCATCAGCCTGGTTGCGCAGCTCGATTTCCTCGCGCCGGCGCCGGTCCTCTTCGGCATGTTCCTGGGCTTCCCGCTTCATGCGCTCGATTTCCTCTTTGCTCAGAGTGCTGGCACCCGTGATGCGGATGCTCTGCTCTTTGCCCGTGGCGCGGTCACGGGCGGTGACGGTCAGGATGCCGTTGGCATCGATGTCAAAGGTTACCTCAATCTGCGGCACCCCGCGCGGTGCCGGGGGAATGCCATCCAGGTGGAAGCGTCCCAGGGAACGATTGTCTTTCGCCAATGGGCGCTCGCCTTGCAGCACGTGGATTTCCACCGACGTCTGGTTGTCGGTTGCGGTTGTGAAGACTTCTGTCTTGCGGGTTGGGATAGTGGTGTTTGCCGGGATGAGCACTGTCATGACCCCACCGAGTGTTTCCACACCGAGCGAGAGCGGGGTGACATCCAAGAGGAGCACATCGCGGACTTCGCCGGCGAGCACGGCAGCCTGGATGGCGGCACCGACGGCGACGACCTCATCGGGATTGACGCTCTTGCTGGGCTCTTTGCCGAAGAACTCACGCACCAGCTGCTGAATGCGTGGGATGCGGGTTGAACCGCCGACGAGAATGACCTCGTCGATCTGTGCCGGGGTCAGCTTAGCTGCTCGCAGCGCTTTCTCGCATGGCTCGAGCGTCTTCTGGAAGAGGTCCTCGCAGAGGCTTTCGAATTTTGCCCGCGTAATGGTCATCTGCAGGTGCTTGGGTCCCTCCGGAGTTGCGGTGATGAAGGGCAGATTGATCTCGGTTTGCAGCAGCTGCGAGAGCTCAATTTTTGCCTTCTCGGCGGCTTCCCGCAGGCGTTGCAGTGCCATCGGGTCTTTGCGCAGGTCAATACCTTCCTGCTTGAGGAACTCTTCAGCGATGTAGTCCACCAGGCGCTGGTCGAAGTTATCGCCGCCCAGGTGAGTATCGCCGCTGGTGGCTTTGACCTCGAAGACGCCCTCGCCGATTTCCAAGATGGAGATATCGAACGTGCCACCGCCGAGGTCGTAGACGGCAACCGTCATTGTCCGCCCGCGCTTATCCAGCCCGTAGGCCAGCGCAGCTGCGGTGGGTTCGTTGATGATGCGGCGGACATTGAGACCGGCGATTTCGCCGGCGATCTTCGTTGCTTGGCGCTGCGCGTCGTTGAAGTAAGCCGGCACCGTGATGACAGCGTCGGTGATTTTCTCGCCCAAATAGGCTTCAGCGTCAGTTTTGAGCTTCTGCAAGATCATCGCCGAGATCTCTTCCGGAGCGTAGAGCCGCCCGTCGATCTCGACGCGTACGGCGTTGCCGTCGGGGGATGGCACGACTTTGTAGGGCACCATCAGCATCTCCTCCCGTACCTCCTCGGGGCGGCGTCCCATGAAGCGCTTGATAGAGTAGACGGTATTCTTCGGGTTGACAATTGCCTGCCGCTTGGCAGCGGCTCCGACCAGGCGCTCGCCTGTCTTGGTAAAAGCAACAACAGACGGTGTCAGCCGGGAGCCTTCGCTATTGGGAATAACCACCGGCTGCCCGCCTTCCATAACGGCGATGACGGAGTTAGTTGTCCCCAGGTCAATGCCAACAATGCGTCCCATGGTTGCTCATCTGCACTCTTGTGGTACATTGCAGAAGGGCGCGGGGGAGAGCTCTCCCCCGCGCCGATGAACCCGTTAGCGGACCTTCACCTCTACCTCCTTCGGCTTTGACGGCTCCGCCTTCGGGAGCGTGATGGTCAAGACGCCATTCTCAAACTTGGCGTCAATCTCATCAATTTTGACGTTCTCCGGTAGCATGAAGCTGCGGGAGAAGCTCCCGAAGGTGCGCTCCACCCGAAGGAAGTTCCGCTCCTCGACTTTACGCTCCTGCTTCTTCTCGCCACGGATGGTCAGCACCCGATCCTCGGAGATGGTCACCTTGACGTCTTCCTTCGCAACGCCTGGCAGTTCTGCCTGGATGTAGACGTTGCGCTCGTCCTCCGAGATATCTACCCGCGGCGAGAAGCTGCCAAGCTCAAAACGCACAGGCATCGAGCGATCCAGCTCGTCGAAGAGCTCGTTGAAACGCCGAATCATGGACTCAAAGGTCCGGAACGGTTCAAACCGCACCAGCGTCATGGCTACACCCTGTGTTGGTTGTTGGACATTTCCCGACAGCAGTGGCTCTCTGGACGAGAGCCACTGGCTAGAAGGGAAAACACCGTGCCAACCCCTGTTTCCCAGGGAATTTCTGCCACTTTGTGCAGAAGGTCTGCCGTCAACGGTGTCAAAGCGGCTCTGGAATCTGCCAGATGTGTCAGTTGGAAGCAGGTGGGGGCAGCAGACGGCGAAAGCGGACGGTTGAGCCGATTGCCGCAACGGAGGAGAGCGGCTCGATGACTACGCCGCGGCTCCGCGACGCGTGGGCAACGGCGCCGTTGCCGAGGTAGATGCCCACGTGGCGAACGCGTTTACCCTGGAGAACGACCACGATATCGCCAACCCTCGGTACGTCGGGTACAGCCCACCCAACGGTGGCTTGTTCAGCGCTTGTCCGCGGCAGGCGTATGCCGAGCGCAGCGAAGACTTGCTGGACGAACCCGGAGCAATCAGTGCAGGCATCGTCTGCCCCACCGTAGCAGTAGGGGATTCCGAGTCGGCGCTGGACTTCGGAGAGAAGGCGCTGGTGGAGTGGAGACAGCGGCTCGCGTACAGTGCCAGGCCCGCCTCTGCTCAGGGACGCTGGGCTGTGGCATGCGCTGAGCAGCACCGGTGCTGCCAGCAGCCACGCCGCTTTGAGCAGTGGATGGGGTCGACCACAGTGCCGCAGCATACCTCTCCCGCAAGCGGTATCGTCCGGGAGTTCATGCATGCTCTGTGCCACCCTGTGCCTGGAGAGTTCCGGCAATGTACCTTACGGAGTGGCAGGATCGTCCTGGGGGGAAGAGCTGGGGAGTGGTTCGGTGGGGTGGAAGTACCGATAGAGCGCTGCTGCCTGGCGGGCAGGGAGGGAACGCCGGAGTTCGTCCCAGGAGGCAGCTCGGATGGCATCGAGGGAACCGAAGAGCGTGAGCAGTTTCTGTGCCGTGCGGGGACCAATCCCGGGGATACGGGTCAGCTCTGTTTGGAGCGCTTCTCTGCGGTGGCGCAGGCGATGGTACTCAATGGCAAAGCGGTGAGCTTCGTTGCGGATGCGCTGGAGCAGGCGTAGACTCTCGGATGTCTTGGGCAGAAGGAGCGGTTCTGGATCTCCCGGACGGAAGAGCTCTTCCAGCCGTTTCGCCAGGGCTATGACGGGGAAGTGGTTGTCCAGACCGTGTGTGCGCAGTGCTTCGAGGGCTGCTGAGAGCTGACCTTTCCCCCCATCGATGAGCAGCAGGTCGGGGGCGGCGTCGGTACCTTCGCGGATGCGGCGGGCGTAGCGGCTGACAACTTCTCGCATCATGGCGAAATCGTCGTTGCCCGGTGCCTGCTCAATGCGGAATCGGCGGTATTCCGACTTGCGGGGTTTGCCATCCAGAAAGACCACCAGGGCTGAGACGGGGTCCGTACCCTGAAGGTGGGAATTGTCAATACAGGCGATGCGGCGAGGCAGGCGCGGCAGCTGCAGATCCCGCTGCAGGGCGGAGAGTTCTGAGGGCACGCGCCCGGCTTTTTGGGACTGTTGCAGGAGGTGGTTCTCCAGAAGTGCCCGAGCATTGAGTTCTGCCAGGTGGAGGAGCTGGGTTTCCTCGTCTGCCTGGGGCAAGCGGAGCACCACAGGTGTGCCCCGCTTCTGGCTGAGCCACTGCTCCAGCAACGACGCGTGGTCAGGGAGCTGCGGCAGGAGAATCTCCGGCGGGATTTCCGTCTGCTCCAGGTACCACTGCTCCAGAGCTGCCTGTACGAGGGTAGAAAGCTCGTGGTCGTGCCCTTGCTGCAGCAAGACGTGCCGCTTGTCAACGAGCTTGCCCTCGCGGACACTCAGGAAGACGGCGCACGCCAGCGTGGGGTGGCGAGCAATGCCGAGGATGTCGCGGTCTGCCGGGTCAATACTGACAACCTTCTGGCGCTCTGTGTGCTCGTGGAGAACTCGGAGGCGGTTGCGCAGGAGGGCTGCTTCTTCAAACCGGAGCTGCTCTGCCAGGGCATGCATCTGGGCTTCGAGCTCTTCGGCAAGCCGCCGGGTTCGCCCTCGGAGGACCTCGATTGCTTGGTCAATGAGCCGGCGATAGTCGCTTTGGGCAATCTTCCCTTCGCACGGTCCGAGGCACTTCCCGATGTGGTAGTCAAGGCAGATACGGAACTTGCCCCGTCGGATGGACTCTTCCGTCAGCGGGAGGTCGCAGCTCCGGATCGGGAACAGGGCGCGGAGTGTGCGCACCAGGTAGCGGGCGTACTTGGCATCAGTGTAGGGACCGAAGTAGAGGCTGCCGTCCCGGACCAGGCGGCGTGTGAGGAAGATGCGGGGATAAGGTTCATTGGTGATGCGGATGAAGGGGTAGGTTTTGTCGTCGCGGAGCAAGATGTTGTAGCGCGGCTTGTAGCGCTTGATGAGCGTGTTTTCCAGAATGAGGGCGTCCACCTCGGTGGCGGTCAGGATGTATTCGAGCCGGGCAATGTTGCGCAGGAGCGCCTGGGTTTTTGCGTCGGTCGGGCGACCGGACTGGAAGTAGGAGCGGACGCGCTGGCGCAGATTTTTCGCCTTCCCCACGTAGATGACCGTGCCAGCAGCATTTCGGAAGAGGTAGACACCGGGAGCCGTGGGCAATGCCTCAACGGCTGCCAGCAGCTCTGCTGATGCCGGGGGTGTCCGAGACCGTTTCATGGCAAGTCGCCCAACTGGGGACGGAGCACAAGCTCTTCGGGCAATACCTGCCTGCGGGAGCTCATCTGCATGAGAGCAACGACGGCATCGGCAACATCGTCCGGGCGCAGCATCCGGTGCCGCCACCGCCGCCGTAGGGACGCGCTCCACAGTGGCGTATCCGTTGCTCCCACGTGGAGGTTGACGACTTTGATGCCCTGCGAGCGCACCTCCTCGCGCAGTCCCCGGAGCATTTGGGCGGCGGCAGCTTTCAGCCCCCCGTAGAGTGCCGAGTTCGGAAATGCCCGCAGCGTGGCAACAGAGCTGATGTAGAGGATCGTGCCCCGATGCTGCCGGAGCATCAGCGGGAGAGCCATCCGAGTACAGAGGAAGGCGCTGCGGAGAGTAGCGTTGACCAGCGCTTCGAACTCCTCCACAGAGGTCTCCGCCAGGGGTTTGAAGAGAGCGCTTCCGGCGCAGAGTACCAATCCGTCGAGGTGTCCGAAGAGCTGCTCAATCTGGGCAACAGCGTGCATGACAGCCTCATGGTCAGCGCAGTCGCAGGGCAGTGGGTGGAGTTCCGGGATTGACCGCGCAAGGCGGTGGAGGAGTGCACGGCGCCGAGCACTGGCAAGCACCGTATAGCCCTCTGCTGCCAGGCGTCGAGCAATGGCAGCACCGATACCGCTGCTGGCACCTGTGACCCAGATGACACCAGCCTTTCGGCTTGGTCCCATCGTGTTACCCGTTTCCGAGTGAGTCTTCGGAGACCAGTACCCAGCGCTCGGCGACCCCGTCGTGCTCCAGCTCTGTCAAGAACGGCGAGGGCTTGCTCAGAACCCAGCCGCTTTCACTGTCGAGAGCACGCACGGGGTAGAGGACGTAGAGGTAGCGTTTGCTCCGTGTGCAGGCAACGTAGAAGAGGCGCCGTTCTTCTTCCAGCGCCTCGGGCGACTCATACGCCCGACCGACAGGGAAGCGCCCATCGGTCATCCAGATGAGGAAGACGGCACTCCACTCCAGCCCTTTGGCGGAATGGACCGTTGAGAGCGTCAACGGGGTTTCTTCCTGCACGCCCGGTGCACCGATCTCGAGGACGCTCTCTGTTGGAGGTTCCAGTGCCAGATCGGCGAGGAATTCTCGCAGCGAGCGGTAGCGCTCAGCCAGAGCGATGACGGCTTCAATGTCCTTCCAGCGCTTGTGGTGGTCATCGTACCGGCGGTGGAGCAGCGGCTTGTAGAAGGCAGCGCACTGGCGCAGGAGCTCAGGAGGAGGAACCTGGCGCAGAGCCAGCTCGCACAGAAACTTCCAGAGCTCAGCCAGAGATGTTCGGGCAGCCGCTGAGGTCCCAACCAGAACAGCCTCCATACTTGCAGGGTCTTCCCAGCGCAGGGGTCCGCTGCGGAGCGCCTCGACAATGCGGCGCGCCGTCCGGGGACCGACGCCCTCCAAGAGGAGCAGAACCCGGTACCAGCTGATAACGTCGCTGCTATTGTCCACGATGCGGGCAAATGCCAAAAGATCCTTGACGTGAGCGGTTTCGGTGAACTTCGTGCCGCCGAATTTCCGGTAGGGAATGCCTGCCCGTGCCAGCTCGATTTCGAGGTCGAAGAACAAATGCGCTGCCCGAGCCAGCACCGCCATCTCCGACAGCGCAATGCCCTGTTCGCGGAGCTCCAGCACCTGCTGCACCACAAAGAGCGATTGCTGCCGTTCATCTTCCGCGCGGATCAGCGCTGGGCGTGGACCTTCAGGCTGTCGGCTCGTGAGGCGCTTCTGGTAGCCATAGATGGCGCGGGAGAGGATCGCGTTCGCAAAGTCCAACACCGGCTGCGTGCTCCGATAGTTTTCTTCCAGCCTGATGAGCGTGCAGTGGCGGAATGCCTTGGGGAACTCCAGGATGTTCCGGAAATCGGTGCCCCGGAAGGAGTAGATACACTGGGCATCATCGCCGACGGCGAGGATGTTCTCTTCTGGTCCTGCCAGGAGGAGGCTCAAGCGGTGCTGCAGTCGGTTGGTGTCCTGGTACTCGTCTACCATGACGGCACGGAAGTGGGCATGGAGGCGCTGCCGAATGCCGGGATGTTCTTCGAGGAGCTCAAGGCAGAAGAGGAGCAAGTCATCGTAGTCCAGGAGCCCATGCCGGCGTTTGTAACGCCGGTATTCCTCGAAGAGGTGCTCGAGGATCTCAGTCAGATGGGCAAAGTGGGGATACTCCTGCCGGAGGACTTCGGCAATGGGCAGGCAGCGGTTGACCGCGGCGGTGTAGATTGCGTAGAGCGTGTGCTTATGGGGAAAGCGTGTGCCTCGGCGCTCGGTGACGAACTCGGCGCGTACCAAATTGAGCACATCTTCAGCGTCGGGCTGATCCAGGACGGTGAAGTTCTCCGGCAGGCGCAATGCGGTGCCGTAGCGGCGGAGGATGCTGTGGGCAAACGCGTGGAAGGTGCCTCCGCTGACGCGTTCGCAGCGCCCGTCCAGCAGCAGTGCTGCGCGGCGGAGCATTTCGCGGGCTGCCTTGCGGGTAAAAGTCAGCAGGAGAATGCTCTCGGGCGGGACCCCGTCCTCGACTAGGCGGGCAACACGGTAGACGAGCGTCCGGGTCTTCCCCGTTCCGGCACCGGCAATAACCAGCGCAGCGCCTTCTCGGTGCATGACGGCACGCAGTTGCGCGGGGTTGAGCTCCGCCTCATACCGGATACGGTACGATCGCCGGTGCGTGTCGGCGGGAAGGACTCGGATGCGCTTTTCCATGGGGTGTTTTCAGCTCGCTTTGACAAGGGCGATAGCAAAGACGCGTCGGGCACCGAGGCTCAGCAGAGCAAGAGCGCAGCTATTGAGGGTAGAACCAGTTGTGACTACGTCGTCCACCAGCAGCACCGTTCGGGCACGTACGACCGGGGCTTCTCTTCCAGCGGCAAAGGCGCCGAGAACGTTGCGCCGCCGCTGTTCGGCAGTCAGCTGCGTCTGCGACGGTGTTGCAACACGCCGGCAGAGCGCGTCACGGAGGAGCGGGAGCGCACAGCTTTCGGCAACGCCTGCGGCGATTGCTTCTGCTTGGTTGTATCCGCGCTCGCGCCGGCGAGCCGGGTGGATAGGCACGGGGATGACAGCATCGAGCTGATGCGGTACAAGCTGCGGCAGCACAGCTCCGAGTGCCTGTCCGAGCGCCCGTCCGAGTGGGAATGCCCCCCGGTATTTGACCGCGTAAATCAGCTCCATTGGTGGAGAGCCTTCCGCAAGAGCGAACAGGGCTCCCAGTCCGGAGAGCGCTAGCTCATCTCCAGGGAAAGTGCAGAGGAGCTCGTTGTAGAGCCGTTCTGGGGGTGGTGCCAGAGGGAGATTCTCCCAACACGGGCGGCAGACGTACCGCTCCAGCACCGTGCGTGCCTCCACCGGTTGCCGGCAAATACAGCAGTGATACGGAGCTACCAGGTGGAATGCGTACTCTGCCACTGTCCGGAGAGCTGTTCGGAAGCGCACCAGCATTATCCGTGGACCTCAACGGCAAAGCGGAGGCGGTTTTCGATTTCGGCAGGAAGCGGAGGAATTTCCGCCGGAGGGAGCAGGTAGCTGGCAAGGCTGCTGAGGTCCTGAAAAATGTGCTGCTGCAGCGTTGTCTGCAGCAGGTACTCATACCCGCTGGAGCCTCCTGTGCCGACTTTGCGTCCGATCATCCGATTGACCATCACCGCATGGCGGTACCGCCAGAGGCTGAAACGGTGGTCGAGACGGATCAGGGCATCCAAGAAGCGGAACGGAAGCTGCAAGAGCGGGTAGTCCCGGTAGAGCATGATGAAGAGCGCTGCCAAGGTTGCCCGGTGCGAAAGCCGCCGCTGCCGCCGGCGTAGAAGTTCCTCGTAGCGCTCGGGCTCGAAGAGCGCGTGGAAAGCGGATTCATTGACGTGTATCTGCTGGAGTTTCCGGTGCTTCTCCTCGTCTGTCAGTGCGGGGTGTTCCAGGACGGCACGGCGTTCCCGCTCGAACATGCAGATGACCGCTCCCCGATAAGCCTCCCAGAAGCGATATGCCCCCACTTCCAGGAAGGGCATCCGTTCCAGCCATGCTTGGACAGCGCCGAAGAGGGTCGGTTGAGAACGTGCGGCTTGGAGCTCGGCTCGGTCGCGCTCGTCGAGACTCTGCTCAAAGCCTTTCAAGACACGGGTTTCATCATCCAGCCCCAGCCGGATTTCCAACAGGCGAAATTGCAAGGACTGAAAGCCGCTGGCAGGATGGAGGAGGTCGCGAAACGCCAGGAAGTCCAGCGGCGTCATGGTCTCCAGCAGGTCAAATTGGGCGATAGCCAGGCGGAAAATCTCCCCGATGCGCTCCAGCCGGAAGAGCGCCGTTGCAACTTCGTGTTCGGGAACATACGGCTGCTGGACAATCGTGATGATCGAATCCAGCTCGTAGAGCGCCTGCTTGAACCAGAGCTCGTAGACTTGGTGGACAGTGATGAAGAGCATCTCGTCGTGGGCAGCTTTCCCCTGCTGGCGACTCCGAGGATGCTGCGCGGAGAGGATGGTGTCGAGTGCAAGGTAGTCGCGGTAGTAGAGGTGGTCTGCCATGGTGTGACCTCAATTGCGGTAGTACCACAGGTCATCCCGTCGGAAGAGGCGTTCCCCGAGCCCGGCACCGATACCGATGTACCAACCCCGGAAGGAAGTTGCTTCTTGCAGCAGGTCCCACCATTGACTCCCGCGCAGGGGGGAGCCATTTGCAAAGCCAGCTACGGCGCAGAGGGTGAAGAACTCAGAGAGGCGCAGTACTAGCCGAGCAGAGAGCGCAACAGCGCTTGAGGGGTAATAGAGTGCTTCGGCACCCAGATCGCCGTAGAGCCCAGCAGGGACAAGCTCGCGCCAGTAGCCCAGTCGGAGCGGCAGGATGCCGATGGCACCGCCATCAGTCCCCATCAGGAGTGCCGTTGCCAGCGATGTTCCGGCATAGAATCCCGGGGGACCAACAGGGAGAGCCAGCTGGACAGGGAACAAGCGCACAAGCAAGCCTGTTATGAGGGGTGATGGTCCTTCGGTCCAAATGGACCGCGAGGAAGAGGTACGCAGGAAGAGGAACTGTCCGAGCCCAACACTCCATGCGGAGTGGCGATGCTCGCGCCATTCCTGGTATAGCTCCTCTTCACGATTGAGGAAGTCCAGCAGCGAGGTGCCCAGTCCAGCATAGAGTGTGGCAACGCTGGTCCCAGCCTCTGCCTGGAGGGACTGTGCAGGGTTTTGTCCCCACAGGAAGCCGACATATCCCCGGAGGTTGACCCCACCGAGGGAGCCGACCTCCAGTGAAGCATTCAGGTGGAGATACTGCGATGGGATGAGGCTAACTCCAATGCCGATGGCTGCAGCAGCATAGGGAGGTTCCTCCCGCCAATACCAGCGCTTGCGCAGATAGAGCGGGAGAATCCCTGCAAGCCATTCCTGCTCATCCCGACGGAGCTGGAAGAGCTCTACGGCGGTGGTCCCCACGCTCCAGTCTCGGGCGCCGTGGAACCAGGGAAAGCGGTACTCTACAATGCCGAAACGGCGCCATGCACCAGTGAACAGGGGCGAACCCCGAGGAGAGCTTCCTTGCTGGGGGAGGTCGGGAAAGAGTCCGAAGAGTCCGGCATCGTATGCCTGGTCTGCGGGCGCTGTGCCGAGCAGTCCAACGCTCTCGAAGAGCCCGACGCGGATGAAATTCGGATAGTGGCGTTCTACGATGCTATCACGCAACACCGCCGTGTGGTGTATTGCCGTCTGCCGAAGGCTGGGAAAGAGGACGCCGCGGTCGGCTTCGCCAGGAGGATTCCGGAGCTGGGTCTGCACGAGCGTATCCCGCTCAAGGAGCGTGTATGTGTCGCGTTCGGTTCGGGTAAGAGGGCTCTGCAGCAGGTCCGTTGCTGCTGCGCAGCCGCCGAGCAGGAGGAGGAACGCAGGCAGCACCGCTTTCATGGCTGGAGGGAGAGGATTTCCACAACCTCGATGCAGGTTCCAACCCCACAGCTTGGACGGCACTCCGGGCGCAGCAGAGCGCGGAGCCGCACACGGGCATTGTCTCGCCGCAGCTGCTGCAGGAGTCGCTCCGGACCATGGAGTTCGTAGAAGGCTTTCTCCTGCATGCCGCCCGTCTCCAGCATCCAGCAGAGCTGCGAATCCATCCGGAGCGGGTTGACGGTTCCGGATAACTCTACCAGTGTCCCTTGCAGCCGAGCCGAGGAGCAGCCCCACAGAATTCCCAGAGCAATCAGCACGCTAAGCCTTCGCATGGGCGTACTCCTGCAGAAACAGTGCCGATGCAAGGATTCCACGCAGGAAGTTCTTCACGTGGAAATGCTCATTCGGGGCATGGGCACCCTCGGTTTCCAGCCCCAGCCCCATGAGGACGACAGGGACGCGGAAGAGCTCGGTGAACCACTCAACGACGGGGATCGTGCCGCCTTCGCGGACGAAAACCGGTGAGCGCCCGAAGACACGGGCGAGTGCTCGTGCTGCCGCGTGCAGCGGAGGGCTATCGAGCGGGATCACAACGGGATTGGCGCTGTGGAGCACGCGTATCTCAACCGACGCTGTCGGCGGTGCCAGAGCGCGGATGGCAGCTTCAGTTTTCCGAGCAATGTCATCGGCGCGCTGGTGAGGTACCAGGCGCATGGAGAGTTTTGCCGAAGCAACGGCTGGCAGCACAGTCTTTGCTCCCGTTCCTGTAAAGCCACCGATGATACCGTTGATGTCCAGAGTCGGGCGCAGCCAACGGCGTTCCAGCACGGAGTAGCCTAGCTCGCCGAACAGACACGGTGCTCCGAGCTGGTGACGGAGCTCTTCCTCATCGGGAGAAAGCTCGGCAAGACGCTGCCGCTCTTCGGGGGTCGGCTCCAGCACATCGTCGTAGAACCCCGGGATCGTTATGCGCCCGTAGCCATCACGGAGTCCAGAGAGGATGTGGGCAAGTACCAGAATGGGGTTGTCAACAACGCCGCCGAAGACGCCGGAGTGGAGATCCGCTGCTGCTGTGCGGACGCTGACTTCGAGGTAGCACAAGCCCCGAAGCCCATAGCAGAGTGTGGGCAGATCGTCACGGTAGAGCGCTGTGTCAGAGATGAGAACCGCATCGCAGCCGAGCAGTTCCGGATGCGTCTCCAGGAACGGGCGCAGGTGAATGCTCCCGATTTCCTCTTCCCCTTCCACCAGGAGAATGACGTTAAGCGGGAGACGGTCCAGGCGTACCAAGGCTTCCAGAGCCTTCACGTGGGCGAAGAATTGTCCCTTGTTGTCTGTTGCCCCGCGGGCGTAGAGGCGACCGTCCCGGAGTACAGGCTCGAAAGGTGGAGAGTCCCAGAGTTCTACGGGATCCGGCGGCTGGACATCGTAGTGCCCGTAGATGAGCACCGTCGGAGCCTGGGGGGAGATTTCCCAGCGGGCATAAACAAGGGGATGTCCTTCGGTGGGGAAAAGCTCCAAGCGAGTTGGTGCAAGGAGGGCAAGGTGATCGCAGAGCCACTCGGCGCAGGCGCGGACATCCGCAGCGTGCTCCGGGAGGGTGCTGATACTCGGGAAGCGAAGCAAGCTCATCAGTTCGCTCAGAAAACGCTCCCGGTGCTGCGCCACGTAGGTCTCAAGCTCCTGCATTTCAGCTGGGCGTCCGTGGTACTCTGCGGCGGTGCGCGTCGGAGTCGCTGTAGTAGTGGTAGTAGCGGTAATAACGGTAGTAGCGGTAGTACGAGCCGTAAGTTGTGGTGATATCGAACTCGTTGAGCACTGCCCCGGCAATTCGGGCAGAGACGCGCTCGAGCATTTCCCGAGCTTTGAGCAGGGCATCAATGCGGGTCTCGTTCGCACGGGCTACGAGAATGTAGACAGAGGCTAGGGGAGCCAAGACGAGCGCGTCCGTGACGGAAATGATCGGCGGGGTATCGATGAGCAGGAGGTCGTACTGCTGCCGGAGTTGCTGGAGGAGCGTCCGGGTCCGCTCCGAGCCCAAGAGCTCCGAGGGATTCGGGGGAATAGGACCGCAGGTGAGGACATCGAGATTCCGAATCCCTGTCGGGCGGCACGCTTGTTCGGCAGGAAGTTCTCCGATGAGCACGTTGACCAGGCCCGGTTCCCGTCCGAAGCCGAAGACAGAGTGGACAGACGGACGCCGCAGGTCGGCATCCACCAGCAGCGTCTGGTACCCTGCCTGGGCAAAGGTGATGGCAAGGTTGACCGCCGTTGTTGTCTTCCCCTCTTGCGGGACAGGGCTGGTGATCACAACCACGGGGTGGGCGGTGTCAACGATTGCAAACTGGAGGGCGGTGCGGACGGCACGGTAATTTTCTGCAATCGGCGATTTTGGATTGCAGTGCGAGATGAGATGGGGTGGGAGTGTTTGCTCAGCAGGGAAGCGGCTGTAGAACGCAGTATCTTCCTCGCTTTGAGCCAGCAGCGCTGCGTCCTGCGCGGTGAGGTCTGGAGGGATTCGGGGAATCGCTGCCAGGACGACCGTCCCGCTGTTTTCTACATCCTCCGGGGATCGAATCGTGGTGTCGGTCAAAGCACGCAGCAAGACAAAGCCAATCCCGAGAAGCAGCCCCAAGAGGGTTGCAACAGTCATGTTCAGGGAGCGGTTCGGGCTGATAGGGCGGCTCGGAGGGAGTGCCCGCTCCAGAATAGAGACGGTGGCGAACACGGACTGCTCGGCAATAATGGCTTCGTTGAGCTTTTCCGAGAGTAGCTCGTGGAGCTTCTCGAGGCTTCCTGTTGTGCGCCGGAGCCGTGCCAGGGCGATGATCTGGGCGGGGAGCTGTTGGAATTCTCCTTCCGCTTTTCGCCGTGCCTGCTCGATGGCAGCAAGGCGTGCTTCCTCGGCACGGAGTTGGACGCTGAGCTCGAAGACCTTCTGCCGCAGGTTCTGCAGTGCTGCCGTTGGTCCACCCCCTTCTGGGGCGAGGGGGAGCGCTCCGAGCTTGGAGCGCTTGAGCTCTTCGGTGCGCTGCCGGAGCTTTTCCTTGAGTTCGGCAAGCTGAGCTTCCAGTTGCTGCATCTGGGTCTGGAAGTAGACCGAGCTTGCAACGATGGGTTTGCTCGCAAGGATAAGGTCCCGCTGTACCTCAAGCTGGGCAATCTGCTGCTGCAGCGTCTCGATGTAAGGCGAGGAGACCGCGGAGAGCTCCTCTGCCAATGTCGGCTCAATTTCCCGGAGCTGGCGTTGATACTGTTCTAGGGTCTGCCGGAGGGCATCGCGCGCGATACGAGCTTCGCTGGCTTTGCCATCCAACTCCGCCAATTGCGTCACGAGGGCGTTAGCGCGGGCGTCCAACTCCATGGAGCCAGTCCGGCTCATGTAATCCTGCAGTGCTTGCTCGGCTTTTGCCAGAGTGTCTCGCGTCCATTCGTACTGCTGCTGGAGGAATTCTCGCACCCGGCGGGCGTTTGCCCGATTGTTCTGCTCGTTGACCTGGAGGTACACTTCGGCGAATGTGTTCGCAATGAGGGCAGCCTCCTGCGGATCGTTGGTGCGGACACGGATGTCTACAATGTCAGCATCTCGGGTCGGGACCAAATTGACGACACTGCGGACACGGGCGGCAAGCGCTTGGAGACTATCCTCCCAGGTGCGCAGTGGCGGGGCTTTCTTCCCCTTGGAAAAGTCTGCAAGGGGAAGCTGGGTCCCGGAACGGACTTTCCGCCAGAGGGCTTCCGCCACCGCCTGCATGGTCTCGTGGGCATTCATCTGCATGAGTTCGTTACGCAGCGTGCGCTCATCCTGCCCGCCTAATCCAACCAAGACAATGCCGGTGGGAGGACGGCTTGTATTGACCAGCAGGCGGGCTGAGGCTTCGTAGATGAAGGGACGGGTCCAGGTGTAGTAGAAAGCAGCAGCAAGGATAGCACCGGTGATGCCGATAATCCACCACTTCCCCTGCCAGATCAGGTGCAAGTAGTCCACAAGCGTGAAATGGCGTTGCAAGGAGAGAGGAGCGCTCCCATTGCGAGAGGCAGCCTGACGCGCTCGCGGGGTAGTTGGCATGGATTCCTCCGATGGCAGGCAATGGCTGTGCCTGAGCAAACCCAAAAATACGGCTTTGCTTCCAGCAAGGAAGCCTGCACGAAGGCGGGGGCATTGCTCGTTTCTGCTGCTGTGGAGAACGCTGCAATGCGGTGGATTGGTGTCATCGCTGCCGTCGTGCTCTGGGGTTGTGCGGAGAGCCCGCTCGAGGAGCTTCCGATGCCGGAGGAGCGCACGGTGAGGATTGCATCAGACTTACTCGGCGGAACGGAAGGTGAGCCGGGAAAGGAGTATACGTTCACCGCGGTGGCTCCTTCCCGCCCGGCATGGTTTCGCCTGGAGTGGGATTTCGGCGATGGCTCGCCGCGGCAGGTTCTCATCGGGACCCTCCAAGTGCGACATCAGTTCGTTGAGGCAGGGACATACACGGTAGTTGCGCGGTTGCTCGACCAAGCAACGGGAGCGCTATGGGCGCTTGGGACTGTGGTGGTCAACATTCGCCCGACGCCGCCTCCGCCACCGATGGTCACACTCCCAGCGGGACGCTTCCTCATGGGCTCCACGCGGGATATTGCCGAGCAGCCGGTCCACGAGGTAGAGTTGACCCACGCTTTCCTCGTGTTGCAAACGGAGGTCACGCAAGAGCTCTGGACTGCCGTCATGGGCTACAATCCTAGCTGGTTCCGAGGGGCACAATTGCCGGTGGAGAATATCACCTGGTGGGAGGCAGTAGAGTTCTGCAACCGTCTCTCGCTCCGCCATGGGCTGCAGCCTTGCTATACACGCCGTGGGGATACGGTCTTCTGGGACCACACGGCGAATGGGTATCGGCTCCCGACGGAGGCAGAGTGGGAGTATGCGTGTCGTGCCGGTACTGTCACCGATACCTATGCGGGCGATCTCCGCCAGCCGTGGGGTGCCTGCGAGGAGGAGGAGCCGGAGCTGGAGCGCATTGCCTGGTACTGTCGCAATAGCGATGACCGTACCCATCCAGTCGGGCAGAAGCAGCCCAACCGCGCTGGGCTGTTCGACATGTTAGGCAATGTGGCCGAATGGGTTTGGGATTGGTTTGATCCACAAGCATACCAGAGGCACGAGCCGAAGGACCCGTCGGGACCGCTTTCGGGTGTGCGGCGGGTCGTGCGGGGAGGAGCATGGAGTATGGGAAGCTCGGCGTTGCGCTCGGCAGCTCGTTTGAGTGCCTCCCCATGGCATCACTCGCCTGCGGTTGGCTTTCGGATCGTACGCACGCCATGAGATTCCGACGGGCGATACTCGTGCTGGGTGGGATAGCGCTCTGGAGCAGCTGTTCGCCGGAGTCTGGACCGACCGCCCCACCGGGCAGAGCCGGGCGCAGCGATACGGTGGCAGCCCTCCGCCGTGTGGTTGCCGAGGCAGAGCGGTGTCAGCCGTGCCATCCGCAGCACTACGAGGAGTGGCGCATCTCCATGCATGCCTACGCGGTAGAAGATCCGGTCTTCCACGCACTCAATGCACTCATGCTCAAAGGGCAGCCCGTGGTGGACGAGCAGTTCTGCATGCGGTGCCACTCTCCTCTGGGGTCGCTTTTCGGGGAAACACTCCCGGGAGTGCGGAAAGAGCAGCTCTCGCCCGTCGCCCGGCAGGGGATTACCTGCGACGTCTGTCATATGATGGCGCTTCCCCATCCGGCGGGGCGGGGTGTGGAACGCTTCCGGCTGGATGGAGCGCGGATTGGGACGCTGCCCGATCCTGCGCCGAACACCTTCCATGCGTCGGTCTCTGAGCCACTGCTCGGGCAATCGGAAGCCTGTGCCCCGTGTCACGATGTGGTCAATCCGCTCGGGGTACTGGTAGAGCGCACGTATACGGAGTGGCGCGAAAGCCTCTTCCCAGCTCGTGGCATCACGTGCCAGGTCTGTCATATGCCCTGGCAGGAGGAGCCGGTTGCCGTTGGTGGACCGGTGCGTCGGCGTCATCGTCACCTGATGCCCGGTGTGGATGTTCCGCTGTCAGAGTTCCCCGGACGAGAACAGCTCCTGGAGGCGGTTGAGTACCTATTGCAGAATGCACTCCGCATGACGGTCACGGTGCCCTCGGAGATATCCCGAGATGGCCTCCTCCGGGTTCGTGTGGTGCTCTCCAACACTATCACTGGGCACGATATCCCCACGGGCTCTATTTTCACCCGCCAAATGTGGGTAGAGGTCGTCGTGCAGGACGCGGCAACCGGGCGTGTCCTCTATGAGAGCGGTACGCTCGATTCGTACGGGGATTTACGCACACTGCACAGTATGGACGTCCAAGCCGGGCGGCTTCCGCTCGATACGGCGCTTGTCCTCTTCAATGGGACAGCCCTGCGCAATGGCAGACCAGCCTTTTTCTGGGAAGCCCATACGGTCGAATTCCGGACTATTCCCGCCTTCGATAGCCGGACGGCTGTCTACGCGATTCCTCCGCCGCCAGGAGGATGGACCGGGGACCTTGAGGTGCGGATCCGCCTCCGTTTCCGGGCGCTCCCGCCGTATCTGCTCCGGAGCCTGGGACTGGGAGAGCTAGTTGGGCGGCTCCCTGTCTTCGACATGGAGCAGGAGCTGTACCAGGTGCGGATTCGCCTCTGAAGGAAGCTTGCGGCAAAAAGCGTAATTTGCGTTGCTTTTTCAGGTCTACCCTGCCCGAAGATTGTTGGGGTATGTCTCACTGACAGAGAGTAGCGGAGTGAATGGCGAATCCAACCAGCACTAGCGCCGTACAGCGCACAGCGTTCCAGCGGCAGCAGCTCCTGGAGTCCCTCCTTGAAGGGACAGAAGCCCCTGCCACCATAGACGACGCTCAATTAGAGCAGTTGCTCGAACAGAGTCTTTCCCGCATCCGCGAGGGGGAATTGGTCAAAGGACGTGTTGTGGGGTTTAGCAAGAATGAGGTGCTCGTTGAGCTCGGAGCAAAGTCGCTCGGGGTAGTGCCGCGGCGAGAGTTCAGCACTGACCCGAAAATCGGCGAGGAAATCGAGGTTTTCGTGGAGAAGGTCGAGGACAAAGAAGGGCGAGCTGTGCTTTCCCGTCGGCGAGCGGAGCTACTCCGCGTCTGGGAGCGGATTCAGCAGCTCTACGAGAAGCAGGAGACGGTGCAGGTCACCATTACCCGCCGAGTCAAAGGTGGGTTCGTCGTAGACCTGATGGGCATGGAGGCATTTCTGCCAGGCTCGCAGGTTGATATCCGCCCGGTGCGGGATTTCGATGCATGGCTGGGCAAGACCATTGAGGTCCGCATCGTCAAGCTCAACCAGCCTGGGGAAAATGTCGTGGTAAGCCGCAAGGTCTTGCTCGAAGACCAAATTGCCGAGCAGCGGCAACGGATTCTCAGCCAGCTCGAGCGTGGGTTGGTCCTGGAGGGCACGGTCAAAGCGATCACTGACTTCGGAGTCTTCGTGGATCTGGGCGGGGTAGATGGACTGGTTCATATCACCGACCTCTCCTGGGGACGAGTCAATCACCCCAGTGAGATTGTATCGCTGGACCAGACGGTCAAGGTAGTCGTGCTGGACTTCGACGAGGAGAAGAAGCGTATCTCGCTCGGCATCAAGCAGTTGACCCCGCATCCCTGGGAAACCATTGGGGACAAGTACCAGCCCGGGACGATTGTCCGCGGCAAGGTGGTCAGCATTACCGACTACGGCGCTTTTGTGGAGATCGAGAAGGGCATTGAGGGACTGATTCACATCAGCGAGATGTCCTGGACGCAGCACATCAAGCATCCCTCGCAGGTGCTCTCCCTCGGGCAGATGGTCGAAGCGAAGGTGCTCAGCATTGATAAGCAAGAGCGCAAGCTCGCGCTCGGACTCAAGCAGTTGCAGCCCGACCCGTGGCAGGAGCTGGTCAAGAAGTACCCGGTGGGCTCACGGCACAAGGGGATTGTGCGCAACATCACAAACTTCGGGGTCTTCGTAGAGCTGGAGCCGGGGGTTGAAGGCTTGGTGCACGTCAGCGACCTTTCCTGGACGAAGAAGGTTCGCCATCCCGGGGAGCTGGTCCGACGCGGACAGGAGCTGGAGGTGGTGGTCCTGGAGGTGGACCCGGAGCATCGGCGCATCGCACTCGGACACAAACAGTTGCAACCGGATCCCTGGGAGTACTTTGCCGAAAAATACCGTGTCGGTGCTGAGACCGAAGGACGCATTGTGCGTATTCTGGAGCGTGGAGTTATTGTAGAGCTCCCCGATGGGGTTGATGGCTTCGTGCCCGCATCGCAGCTCTCCTTTGCCCCCATCTCCTCGATTGCCGATTACTTCCAGGTCGGCGATGTGCTCAATTTGAAGGTTGTCGAGTTCGATCGCGAAGCCCGCAAGATCGTGCTCTCCGCGGTTGAGTATTTCCGTGATAAAGACCGGGCAACCATCGAAGCCTACATTGCTCAGCATCCAGTTCCGGGAGCGGAGAAGTACGCCTTCGTTGCACCGGTGACCGAGAGCCAGAGTGCCCCAGAGCCGCCGGATGGAGGAGAGCCGAAGAAGAAGAGTGCGGCACGGCGGAAGAAAGCTACTGCCGCAGATGAGCAGGACAGCAGCGAAGCGGCAGGTCAGACGCCGTCCGGTGCGGCAGGGGCGGCTCCGGAAGCTTCCATCGAAACTTCTGCCTCGGCGGAAAATTCTTCCGCCGCTGATCAGGAGCAGGCTCCAGCAGCAGATCAATAGGGTTCAATATCCGAGGCGGATTTCGAGCACTCCCCACAGCTGGCGTGTGGGAGCATTGCCGCCGCTGCGGTGGAGGTAGCCCACGGTGACAAATCCCCTGAGGTTGGGGAGCCACTCTGCGGCGAGCTGGAGCTGAAACCGTCGTGTGGAGCTCCGGACACCTCGCAGGAAACGGTTCGGCGCCAGCATATCGCCGTCCCCGCGGAGGATATCCCCACCGACATTCCCAATGGGAACAATGACACCATTACGCACCTCGGTGAGGAGCTTGCCATCGGGTCCGAGGAGGTTCTCTCCGTGCCGTGTATAGTCGGCTGTCAGCGTTAGCATCGCTCGAGGAGCAAGCCAGGAGCGGAGCTGGAGAGCGACCCGGTCGCTATTGGGTTGCATGGAGTAGCCCAGTGGGGCATTCAGGTGCGTCCACGAGTTGACAATCGTCCGGTGGGTGTACACAAACGGTCCGATACGGACGTACTCGGCGGCGACCTGGAGCCCGAGAGGACCTACCGGGAGCAGTGTAGCAGCCCCGAGCTGGAATGCGAATTTGTTCGTATTGCCGGCAATGCTCGTGTCGAAGAGGGTGGAGTAGTTCAAATCGTCAACCAGGAGGGTGCCATAGAGGAGTACCCGGGGGCGGGGACGAAGGGCAAGTTCGAGAGCGAGGAGGGAATTGTCGCGGTTGCTCCGTTCGGCAGTCTGCAACCCAGCAGATACGAAGAAAGCCAGTGGATTGGCGTATGCCAGGTCAAATCCCCGTCCGGAGTAGACAATCATATCGTAGAGAGCGAGGCTCAGCCCTGGGAAAGGTTCCCAGCCGAGGCGGTGCAGGGCAATGTACTTCGAGGGGACGGGAGCTCCGGCGGTGTCTGTCCCTTCAGCGGCGGCATGGAGGTACGTGAAGCGGAGCCGGGAGTGGGTGATGTCCAATAGCACCCCATCCAGCATCGGCGCTTGGGCAGAGAGGATGAGGTTGTCAATGGGACTGTAGCCGAGGCTGAGCACTTCCCGTCCGAGGCGCACGCGGGCACTGCCCCAGCGCAGCTGGAGGTAGCCGGCATAGCGGTCAAAGTAGCGTTGTCCCTCGATGGTGAACTTCAGAATGCGTCCCAAGCTGGGGTCGGTCCGGAGAGCTGCCTCCGGCGGTCCGGCAAGGCGTGCCCCGTTGGAAATATCCAGAAAGCCTTCGAGGACATCTCGGTAGCGCACAAATGCTTGCCCTCCCAAGCGGGCCAGGAGAAAGCTGGAGGTAGTGTCACCGTATCGAGCTACCCCTGTCCGGCTCATGAGGCTCAGGTGGAGGAGCAATTGCAGGAGGCTATCGGAGGCGCCGAGCAGGAAGCGGTGGGAGCCGACCGAGGGCACAAGCTGAAATCCAGGACGCTGCACGGCAGAGTCGAGCCACTGGGCATAGGGTGGCTGCTCGCTACCCGGGAGAAGTCCGGCAAGCTCGCCGACAGGAATCGGCCAGAGGACAATCTGCTGCAGTGGAGCAGGACCGAGCAAAATCCGGCGGAACGCTAATCCGTAGGTCCAGGGATCGGAGAGCGCGTCCACGTTCTGGGCGGAGAGAGTTCCGGCGAGAATCCCAGCAGCACAGCAGCCGAGCAGAATGTACCGCATCAGGCGAACAGCAGCGGGAGAGAGGGGAGACTATACTCGGCGGACAATCGAATGCGCTGCCCGCACTGACTCAGAGACTGCTCCGCTGCCTCAAGCAGTGCAACGACCGCCCGTCCGAAGGCTCCGTCACTGATGGGGCGCTGCCCTGTGCGAATACATCTCAGGAAGTGCTCTACCACACGGGTGAGCGCTTCCTGATTCGGTAGAGGGGGGGCGTACATCTGACCGGAACGGTACTGGACGCGGAGCTGTTCTTCGCCCTCCTTCGAGCTGATTTCTACGCCCCGGTCATAGACCCGGACCTTCTCGCTGGTTTCCATATCGTCGTAGATGACCATGCGTCGGGAGCCTCCAATGCAGATTGTCCGGAGCTTGACCGGCGACAGCCAGTTGACATGGAAGTGTGCCAGGAAGTCCGTCTCGTAATGGACTGTGATGTAGGCAAGGTTTTCCAGCGCGTAGTAGTGCCGCATGCCTACGGCAGAGACTGCAACGGGGGGAAACTCGATGAGGTAGAGTAGGATTGCAGCATCGTGCGATGCAAGATCCCAGACAACGTTCACATCCGGCTGGAAGAGCCCCAGATTTGCCCGAACCGAATCGAAGTAGAGCGGTTTGCCCAGCTCTCCCGACGAGATGAGCTCTTTGAGCTTCTGCACCGCGTCAGTAAACAGGAAAGTGTGGTCTACCATGAGAGTGCACCCCATGGCATCGGCGAGCATGACCAGCTCAGTTGCCTCGCGAGTATTCCGGGTCATGGGTTTTTCCACGAGGACATGTTTGCCAGCGCGGAGCGCGGCTGCTGCCAGCTCATGGTGGAAGGCAACAGGGGTGGCGATTGCCACCGCCTCTACGGCAGGATCACGGAGGAGGGCGTGTACGGAAGTGGTTGTCCGAACCCATCGGAAGCGTCGGCGGACGGCTTCCAAACGCTGCTCGTTCGGGTCACAGGCGATGACGGCTTCGACCTCTGCACACTGCAGGAAGTTCCGAATCAGGTTGGGTCCCCAGTACCCGCAGCCGAGCACAGCCACGACCATGGCTTACCGATTCTGCCCTCGGAGGATGTACGGGATGGTCTTCAGCACGATGTAGAGGTCCAACCACGGGGAGACGTTCTGCACGTAGTAGATGTCCAGCAGCAGCATTTGTACGAACGTATGGGAGCGGTCCGAGATTTGCCACAGTCCCGTACAGCCTGGGGGAATCTGATGGCGCCACTGCTGGCACTCCGGAAAGTAGGTTGCCTCTTCCGGCAGAAGCGGGCGGGGACCGACTAGGCTCATCTCTCCGCGGAGCACATTCCAGAGTTGGGGAAGCTCATCCAAGCTCCACCGTCGCAGCCAGCGCCCGACACGAGTAATCCGGTGCTGGGGGACAACTTTGTAGAGGGGCTTTCCTGCGTGGATGCGTTCCCGGATGCTCTCTTCCCACTCTTGATAGACCGGAGCGCCGTGCTCCATTGTGCGAAATTTGTACATCCAGAAGCGCTTCCCGTGGCGTCCGATGCGCTGCTGGCGGTGAACGATAGGTCCCGGGGAATCCAGCCAAATTGCCAATGCAATGAGGGCGAAAAGCGGTGCCAGCACGACGAGCGCCAGGGCAGCCAGGAGGAGATCCGTGGCACGCTTGAAGAGCAGAAGCAGTTGCCGCGTCTCAACCCCGGAGAAGGACAGGAAGCGCAGCCCGGCAATGTCTTCTACCATCCGCTCTGGGATGAGCGTGGGATAGAGCTCGGCCACAACAGACGTGGTGGCACCGTGCCGGACCCACGAGGATGCTGATTGCAGAAGGTCTTCCGGGGAGAGCATAGGCTCAGCGTAGATGATATGTTCGAGCTCCGCCGTTTGAGCCGTTGGGTGGTGCCATGAGCCTAGGACGCGGTAGCCGTTGAGTACCGGGGTGCCGACCGGGAGGGAATCGCTCAGAAAGCCAACCAGCTGGTGGTCGTGCTCACCGTCCAGCAGGAGCCGTTCGGCAACGTAGTGTGCCAGCGTCCCGGTGCCAGCGATTGCTGTCCGACGCCGGAGCCGCTCGGAGCGGAGCAGCTGCCGGTGGAGTTGCGGGAACAGCCCAAGACGCCAGCAACTCAACAGGAGGAATGCGGCGATGAAGGTCGTCCCCGTGATCAAGCGGCTGTCGAGCCAGTGTGGCGGACGGAGGAAGAAGGCGATCAGGGCAAAGCCAATGAGGGCGTAGAAAGCTGAGCGGAGGAGCAAGACAGTGTGTCGAGAACGGGAGCGGAAGATGTGCTGCTTGTACAGACCGTGGTGTTGTAAGATGAGCAGCCACACTAGCCCAAAGCCAGCAAATGCCAGCCACGGCTCCCACTGCCGAAGCAATCCCCAGGCATCTGGTCGTCCGAAGCCGTATGCCAATACGGCAACGGCAATCCCATAGCCACTGACTACGGCTGCATAGTCTCCGAAGACGAGCACGAGTTTGGAGGCAGGGTAACGGGGGAAAAACCTCATGGTGTCTTGCTGTTGCTGGGACCGTTCCCGTTGGGTCTGTTTCACAACCGCCCCCACCTTCCCTGACACCCGAGGCGAACACAAACTTAGGGAAAAGCCGGCAACGGGACGCAGTCTGTCCCCTGCGCTGGCACCATAACGGTTTGCTTTGTAAGTTTGCAAGTGTTCCAAGACTGTTGGATGGCATTCTTCCAGTACCCATGGCACTCTACATCACGAGCGATTGTATCAACTGCGGTGCATGCGAGCCTGAGTGCCCGAACACGGCGATCTATGAGCCAGGCTCTGAGTGGACGCTCGGGGGGCAGACGTACACAGGCTCCTACTCTCCCGGCGGGTATCAGCGGGACTTCTGGTCAGCCGAGTACTACTTCATCGTCCCGGACAAGTGCACGGAGTGTGTGGGCTTCTACGATGAGCCGCAGTGTGCGGCGGTTTGCCCCGTGGATTGCTGCTTGCCGGATCCCTTAGCGCCGGAGACGCGGGAGCAGTTGGAGGCGAAGAAGCGGTACCTGGACCAGATTGATCCGGGTCGGGTGCGGGTCTGACATCCAGGATGGAAGCACAGCAGGTGCTGATTCGCATCCGCGGAGGGCGAATCCGTGAGCTTTCTCCAGCCGATGGAGGCGTCACCATCGAGACAGAGGCAGGAATCGACACCTATCCAGGTGCGTGGGTTCTGCCCGGATTTGTGGATGCTCATGGACACCTTGTGCACTACGGGCTCGAGCTTGGGCAGCCTCAGTTGCGGCACTGTACGAGTTTGGAAGAGTGTCTGGAGCTCCTGCGCTCCTGGGGTCCGAACCGAGGCGAGTGGTTGCTTGGGGGCGGCTGGAATCACGAGCGCTGGAATCCTCCGCGGTTCCCTGAGGCTACCCTCCTGGATGCGCTCTTCCCGGATATTCCCGTGGTGCTCCGCCGTGTCGATGGGCATGCTCTCTGGGTCAATAGTGAGGCGCTCCGTCGGGCAGGGATTACGGCACAGACGCCCGACCCTCCTGGTGGACTGATTCTCCGTCGAGCTTCCGGGGAGCCCAGTGGTATCCTCATTGACGCAGCGGCAGAGCTCGTGCTCCGGCACGTCCCTGCTCCGAGCCCGGAGGAGCTCCGGAGGGCGATTCTGCAAGCTGTGCAGCGCCTGCTTCCATTGGGCATCACAGAAGTTCACGACATGGATGTTGACCCTGCTTGGGTGCCGGTCTTCCAGGAGCTGGCAGCCAGCGGGCAACTGGCGATTCGGGTGCAGAGCTATGTGCGGGCACAGCACCGTGAGTGGTATGCTGCTGGACTGCTGCCAACGACGGGAGAGTTCTTTCGGCTCTGCGGAGTCAAGTTCTACGCTGATGGAGCGTTGGGATCCTATGGAGCGGCGCTGTTGGAGCCGTATGCAGACCGTCCCGAACAGCGGGGACTGCTCTTCTTTGAGACGGCGCAGCTGGAGCAGCTGGTCAGCGAGGCATTAGAGGCGGGCTGGCAGGTTGCTATCCACGCTATTGGGGACGCTGCCAACCGGCAGGTGGCACGGGTGTATCACACTGTGCGGGTGCATGGTCGTGCCGAACTCGAACAGCGGCTCCGCATCGAACATGCACAGCTGGTTCATCCAGACGACCTTGCCCTCATGGCGGAGGCAGGCTGTATTGCCTCAGTGCAGCCGCTCCACTGCGTTCACGATGCTCCCATGGCACGGCGGCGCTTGGGCAACCGACGTGAGAGCATCCCCTACCCGTGGCGTAGCCTCCTGCAGGCGGGTATTCCTCTGGCAGCAGGCTCGGATTTCCCCATTGAGTCTCCGGATGTAGCAGCAGGCTTAGCAGCCTTCCGCTTCCGCATCCCCCTGGGCGAAGAACAGCCGTGGGGAGCCGAGGAGTGCCTCACAGCAGCGGAGAGTCTGGCAGCATATACGACGTGGGCACACTACGCCGCTGACCTTGACGACCGGCGGGGACTCCTCCTGCCGGGCTACGATGCGGATCTGGTTGTGCTGGATCGCAACCCCGCACACTGCTCCCGTGAGGAGCTTGTTGCCCTTCGAGTCCGTGCCGTCTACATTGCCGGTGTCCGACGCTGGTGTGCGGAGCTAAGTAGCAAGGCAGAGGGAGTTGCGTAAATTTGCATCGTCTGAGCTCTAACGGGCACGGCAATGTATGATGCGGCTTTCCGCGAGTTCCTCCTGCGCGAGCTAGCGAGCCTCCGTGAAAGCGGACTCTACAAAGAGGAGCGAGAGATCCTCGGTCCGCAGGGACCGGTGGTCCGCGTACGCATCAACGGTGAGGTGCGGGAGCTTTTGAACTTTTGCGCCAACAACTACCTCGGTCTCTCGGCTGATCCGCGCATCATCGAAGCAGCGAAGCGAACGATGGATACCCACGGCTTTGGTATGTCCAGCGTTCGCTTTATCTGCGGCACGCAGGACCTACACAAGGAATTGGAGCGGAAGATCGCCGAATTCTGCGGTACCGAGGACACGCTACTGTACGCTGCTTGTTTCGACGCCAACGGAGGGCTGTTCGAGCCGTTCTTTACAGAGCAGGACGCGATCATCTCCGACGAACTCAACCATGCCTCGATCATCGATGGCATCCGCCTGACCAAAGCGAAGCGCTACCGCTACCGCAACTGCGATATGAGCGATCTGGAAGCCAAGCTCCAACAAGCTGATGCCGAGGGGGCGCGCTTCAAGATTATCGCAACCGATGCTGTCTTCTCCATGGATGGCAATCTGGCGCCGCTGGATCGCATCTGCGAGCTGGCAGAGCGCTACCGAGCGCTGGTAATGGTGGATGAGAGCCATTCTCTGGGCTTTGTCGGCAAGACTGGGCGTGGGGTAACAGAGTACTTCGGCGTCATCGGAAGAGTGGATCTCATCACTGGGACTCTGGGCAAGGCACTGGGCGGGGGAATTGGAGGCTTTACAACCGGGCGACGGGAAATCATTGAGATGCTCCGCCAACGTTCGCGACCGTATCTGTTCAGCAACTCGCTGCCACCGATGGTGGTCGGCGCAGCAATTGCTGTCTTCGATCTGCTCTCGGAGACCACGGAGCTACGCGACCGTCTGGAACAGAACACCCGCTACTTCCGGCAGCGCATGACGGAAGCGGGCTTTGAGCTCAAGCCCGGAGACCATCCCATTGTGCCCATCATGCTCTATGACGCCGTGTTGGCACATCGGTTTGCCCATCGCATGCTCGAAGAGGGGATCTACGTTGTGGGTTTCTCTTACCCGGTAGTCCCGCGAGGGCAAGCCCGGATTCGGGTCCAGATTTCGGCAGCGCACACGCGCGAGCACCTCGACCGGGCACTTGAAGCCTTTATCAAGGTTGGGCGAGAGTTCGGCGTGCTGAAGGACTGAGCATGGAGACGATCGGTATCTGCGGTGCCGGGACAATGGGGCGCGGGATTGCTATCGCCTGTATGCAAGCAGGCTACCGCGTGCGCCTCTACGATATCCGCCCCGATGCTCTGCGGAACGCCGAAACGGCGATCATGGAGCATTTTCAGAGAGCAGAAGCCAAGGGGAAACTCTCCGAGCCGCTCGATACGCTCCGCGCTCGCCTGGAATTAGCAACGACGCTCGTCGAGTTGCTGCCCTGCGATCTCATCGTGGAAGCCATTGTCGAGAACCGGGCAGCAAAGCAGGAGCTGTTTCGAGCACTGGAGTCGTTGGGGATCTCCCCGAGGACGATTATTGCCAGCAATACTTCCTCTATCTCGATTGCCGCCCTTGCCTCAGTGCTCCACCACCCAGAGCGCTGTATCGGGCTCCACTTCTTCAATCCCGCCCACATTATGCGCCTGGTAGAGGTGGTTCGCAGTGCCCGCACCTCGGAAGAGACCTTACAGCGGGCACTTGCCTTCGTTGAGCGCCTAGGCAAGACACCCGTAGTCGTCCGGGATATCCCCGGTTTTGTTGTCAACCGAATAGCGCGCAATTACTATAATGAAGCGCTCCGCCTGGTCACGGAAGGAGTTGCTGCCCTTGAGCAGATTGACCGCCTCATGCGGAGCGCAGGGTTCCCAATGGGTCCCTTCGAGCTGATGGACCTCATCGGGGTGGATGTCAACATGGATGTGACGCGCTCCATCTATGAGCAGCACTTCCACGAGCCCCGCTTTGCCCCCTCGCTGCTCCAACAGCAGTACGTCGATGCCGGACTGCTCGGGCGGAAAGTCGGGCGCGGATTCTATGCCTACGACACGTGATGTTCCACAAATGGTGCCGAGTCCCATGCGGTATGTCGCAATCTATCTGAGCGTTGGAATCGTGAGCATCAGTGCGGCGGCGCAGTTCTTGCTGCCGGGACCCCCCAGTGTGCCTGCCCTATCGGAACCACCGGTGGTGCGGCAGAGAGATGGGGTTCTTCCCACAACGGCTCATCTGCCGTTCCTTCTCGGCAACGGGCAGCGCCCGACGGAAATCCAGGAGTTTGTCTTCGATTCGCTCATCAATGCCTTCTCGTACTACTCCTGGCAGCAGCAGCCACTCTGGTGGGATCCCGCCAGTAATGTGCTCGTCACCGTCAAACGCGGCGGCTCGACTCAGCAGACAGGGGATGGCAACCGACTCTACTACCGCTACTCCACCACGCGCGGGCAATCGTGGTCGCAGCCCGTACAGATCTTCGACGGAAACCCGGTTACCCAGCTGCCGCGCTATCCGAGTGGCTATCTCGTCAACCCGGGCAACTCCCAGAATCCGGAGGATCTCATCCTGGTATTCACCAGTCCGGTGACCAGCGGGCAGGGGTGGATCGGCTCTCGGGATGGCTTCGTGCAGGTTGGCAGTGCCGATGTGGAAAGCTGGTTCAGTGATGGGGCAACAGTCACCATTCCCGGCAGCGGTTCGGTTCAGTACACCTGGAGCACGGACTCCCGCATCACTGCCACAGCTGCTGGTGACATTGCCTTTGTCCTGAGCTCGCTCATTGCGCCGAACACTGTGCCGACCTCGGAGCAGAACTACATCGGTTTGCGGCTCCACGACTTCAGTGCTCCTCCTGTGGGCTACGTCCCTGACGAGTGGAGGAGTACGGTCTTTGCTGATCCGGGGCAGCCCGGCTTTCGTACCAATACCCCGATTGGGATTGCTCGGGATGATGCGGGCAATATCGTTGCGGCTGTCTTCGGACGCTTCGCCAATGCGGACGATCCCGGACTGCCAACCGTTGGCTTCTTCATTTCCCGGGACGGCGGCAATACGTGGCAGGGTCCGACTTTCCTCCAGCCCTCGGCGATTCGCTCCTACGCCTTCGACCAGGGAGCAACGGTAGACAACATTAGTGTTCCGTTCGGGCTCCAAACGGTTGCCGGAGGGGCAGTCGCAGTGCCAAAGTCCTTTGCCGCATACGGCAACGGAGCGGTTAGCATTGCCTTCCAGATTTTCGATTTCGACACGACCAAGCCGCTGCAGGACCGCATTGCCCAGATGGTCGAGGCTACCTATGCCAACGGGACCTGGACGCTCCGCAAGATTGCCGACCGCTCGTGGCTGACTTTCGCCCTGATTCCAGACCCGAACTCGCCGGCGGCAACCCAGGTGGGGAACGAACTGCAGCTCTGCCGGACTGCCGATGGCACGAAGCTGCTGGCAAAGTGGATTGAGGGAACCGTGTACATTGCCCAGGTGGACATCAACAACGATGGAGTGGCACCTGATACGTTCCTGACCACCGATGTCTATGTGGCAACCCGGACCCTGCCTGATGGTGCTTGGTCGGAGCCGGTCAATGTCACGCAGACGCCCATCTGGGACAAGCTTGCGTGGATACCGCCGATTGTCCCGAACGATTTGCAGCAGATTCCGCTCGTGATGGTCAAGACCATCGTGGATACGAACGTTGTGCCGACCATTCTGCAGCGCCTGGTTGATGCGCAGTGGCAGCTCCTGGATCGGCAGTATGTCACCATTGCCACCTTCTCGGCCGTGACCTCGGTTGAGGAACCGAGGGCATCTGGAGGGGAACAGCTCCAGGTTCGGGTTACGCCGCAGCCAGTCCGGCAGGAACTTCGGTTGCTGGTAGGAGGAGCTGCCGGAGGGCGCGCTATTGTGGAGCTGTACACAGTTGCCGGTGAGCGTGTGGCGGTCCGAGAGTTGGAGCTGACCCCAGGGCAGCAGCTCGTGGTGTTGCCTCTCGATGGTGTTGCCTCGGGAACGTACATGCTCCAAGTCCGTCATGGTGCTTCGGTGGCGACAGTTCCGGTTGTGGTGGTCCGCTAGGGCAGTGTCTTTGGACTCTTGGGGCGCCGCGCCGGTCGAGGGCGGCGCCTTTTTTCTGTTGAGCATGTCCGGTGCGGGGCGGAGAGCCGATGAGTAGTGAATTCCCAGCAGCAGGCGGGAGCTTCCGTATTGCAGGACATGTGGTCGATATCCTCCGACGGCAGATTCTGCCGGCTGAAGTCGTGGTCCAGGACGGGCGGATTGTTGCACGGGAGCCACGGGCAGCCTCGGAAGTTCCATCGGTGTACCTCTTGCCCGGGTTCGTCGATGCCCATGTCCATGTGGAGAGCTCGCTGCTACCGCCGCCGGAGTTTGCCCGCTTAGCCGTCATCCATGGGACGGTGGCGACAGTCTCTGACCCGCATGAGATCGCCAATGTCCTGGGTATTGAAGGGGTGCGCTACATGCGCCGGACAGCGTCGGAGGTGCCTTTCCTTTTCTGGTTCGGGGCACCGTCATGTGTCCCGGCAACGCGTTTTGAGACGGCTGGGGCAGAACTGAGCGTGGAGGAGATTCGCACACTTTTCGACGAAGGGGTGCCGTACTTGAGCGAGATGATGAACTACCCCGGCGTCCTGGCAGAGGACCCAGAGGTGATGGCAAAACTCCGGCTTGCCCAGACGTATGGACGCCCCATTGATGGGCATGCGCCGGGACTGCGCGGGGAGGAGGCTCGCCGCTACGCTGCGTATGGGATTACGACCGATCACGAGTGCTTCACGCTGGAAGAAGCCCTCGAGAAGGTCGCAGCGGGCATGTGGATCTTGATCCGTGAAGGCTCTGCAGCACGGAATTTCGAGGCACTCCACCCCTTGCTCCGGCTCCATCCAGAACGCTGTATGTTGTGCACGGATGACTTGCATCCTGACGCGCTCGTTGCTGGACATATCAACGTGCTGGTGCGTCGGGCGGTTGCAGCCGGCTACGATCTGTTCGACGTTCTGCGGGCTGCGTGCCTGCATCCGGTGCAACACTACGGGTTGCCCCTTGGGATGCTGCGTCCGGGTGATTCAGCGGATTTCATCGTGGTGGAGGACCTGCAGGACTTCTCCGTGCTGGCAACCTACGTCCGTGGTCACTGCGTCGCACGGGAAGGCGAGAGCCTGTTGCCTCACCGGGAAGTTGAGTTGGTCAATCGCTTCGTTAGGCGTCTTGTGCGGACAGAGGAGCTGCGGGTGCCGGCGTGTCCGGGGCGTGTGCGGGTCATCGAGGCGTACGATGGACAGCTCATCACCGGCGAACTCCTCTGGGAAGTACCGACTCGGGACGGGGAGCTCGTGCCGGACCCGACTCACGATGTGCTCAAGCTCGTGGTCGTCAATCGCTACGCTGAGGCGCCCCCGGCGGTGGCATTTATCCGAGGATTTGGGCTGCGGCGGGGGGCAATTGCCTCCAGTGTGGCGCATGATTCGCACAATGTCATTGCCGTGGGAGCAAGCGATGAGGAGCTCTGCCGCGCCCTCAATGCGGTCATGGAGAACCGGGGTGGGCTTGCCGTTGCGGAGGGCAACTCTGTCCAGGTCCTGCCGCTCGGCATTGCGGGATTGATGAGCCCGGAGGAGGGCTATACGGTTGCCCGCCGCTACATGGAGCTGGATGCAGCCGCCAAGCGTCTGGGGTCTCCGTTGCGAGCCCCATTCATGACCCTGTCCTTCATGGCATTGCTGGTTATTCCGATCCTCAAGCTCAGCGACCGTGGGCTCTTCGATGGGCGCGCCTTCCGCTTCGTCTCGCTGTGTGCAGCGCAGGAGGAGGCAGGAGGTGGGGTGCAGAGCACTGCGGTGTCATCACGGTAAATCGAGCAATGCGCAAAGCTGCCCAGAGAGTAGTGGCTTCCCCGAGGCGGGGACCACATGCAGCGATAGACTGGCGCGAAGTCGCTCGGCTGTTGCTCCTTTCCCGACGCATTGATGAGCTGGAAGAACAGGAACTGCTCCCGGCTGGGAAGATCACGTATCAGTTCTCGGCAAAGGGGCATGAGCTGGCGCAAATCCTTCTGGGGCTGCAGCTGCGCCATCCCCACGACGGGGCAACGGTCTACTACCGTTCGCGCCCGTTTATGCTGGCAGTAGGACTGACGCCGGAGGAGGCATTTGCTGGACCCCTGGCTCGGGTTGGCAGCCCGAACGGGGGACGGGACATTGGGGTAGTCTTCAACATGCCGCCGCGGCGTGGTGTGACGGTCCTGCCTGCCAGCGGTGATGTCGGGGCGCAGTATACACCGGCGGCGGGCTGGGCACAGGCAATTCTCTATCGCTGGCGTGTACTGCGGGAACCGGACTGGGAGGGGGCAATTGCCGTCGCACTCGGTGGGGATGGGTCGGTGGCAACCAATGGCTTTTGGTCAGCGCTGACGCTGGCGACAACGCTCCGGCTGCCGATGCTCTTCTTCATCGAGAACAACGGCTACGGCATCTCCGTGCCGGCGCAGCAACAGACCCCCGGAGGGCGGATTGCCCCGAACCTGCGCTCGTTTGCCGGGCTGCGTATCTGGGAAGCAGATGGAACCGACCCGGAAGCCCTCGCAGAGGTGCTCGCGGAGGCAATCCCGTACGTGCGTTCGGCTGCTGGTCCGGCATTGCTGGAGGTCTCCGTGCCCCGCCTCTGCGGGCACTCCAGCGCCGATAACCAAGCCTACAAGACCGCAGAGGAGCGGGAGGCAGAGCAGCGGCGGGATCCGCTCCCGCGCCTGCGGACCTTCCTGCAGCGCCGTCGTGTGCTGGGCCGCCGTGCTTGGGAGGAACTCGAAAGAGAGGTCGAAGTCGCTGTGCATGAAGCGCTCGCTGCTGCGCTCGCGCAGCCTGAGCCGGACCCAGCAACGGCTCGGCGTTTCCTCTTCTTTGAGCCGGGATTCCCCCAGCAGGTCGGTGGTATGCTCCCGGAGGGAGTCTCCCTCCCTGCTGGGTCGCCCGTGCCGGAGCCGAGCGGACCGCGCATCAATATGGTGGACGCAATTCGGCGGACTCTGGAACGGGAACTGGAGCTCAATCCGCGGGTGCTCGTCTTCGGCGAAGATGTCGGTCTCAAGGGTGGGGTGCACGGGGCGACGCTCGATCTGCAACGGCGTTTTGGCGCCGAGCGCGTCTTCGATACCTCGCTCTCCGAGGAGGGCATCATTGGGCGGGCAGTTGGGATGGCACTGGCGGGATTGGTCCCGGTGCCGGAAATCCAGTTCCGCAAGTATGCCGACCCTGCTACCGAGCAGCTCAACGACTGTGGTACCATCCGCTGGCGTACTGCCGGTCGGTTTGCAGCCCCGATTGTCGTGCGGATTCCAGTCGGGTTTAGCAAAGTCACGGGCGATCCCTGGCATAGCGTCTGTGGTGAGGCTGTCTTTGCCCATGCTCCAGGGTGGCGGATTGCTTTTCCGTCGAATGCCGAAGATGCTGTCGGGCTTCTGCGGGCGGCACTCCGAGGCAATGACCCGACGCTGTTTCTAGAGCATCGGGCGCTTTACGATACCCCGCCGGCACGGCGTCCCTATCCAGGAGATGCTTTCGTGCTCCCCTTCGGGAAAGCGGCACTGGTCCGCCCAGGCACCCAGGTGACGGTTGTAACCTGGGGAGCGATGCTCTACCGCGTCTTGGAAGCAGTCGAGCGACTCGGAGCCGATGCGGAAGTCATAGACCTGCGGACTCTAGTCCCATGGGATGTCGAGAGTGTGCTGGCATCGGTGCGCAAGACGAGCCGTTGTCTGATCGTGCATGAGGACACCTGGACCTGCGGCTTTGGGGCAGAGATTGCTGCAACGGTTGCTCGCGAAGCCTTCCGGTGGTTGGATGCCCCTGTGGAGCGGGTGGCAGCTCCCGATTGTCCGGTGCCGTACAACCGTGTGCTCATGGATGCGGTGATTCCAACGGTTGAGCAGATTGCTGCGGTACTGGCGCAGCTCCTCCGCTTTTGAGGAGCGCTTCGATCAGGGTGACGACGCGGAGGGTTCCTCCGGTGTTGTGTCCAACGAGCTCTCGGGCGGCACGTCCTTGATGGGACCGCCGGGCTTCGTCGGTCATCATCGTGGAGAGCCAAGCAGCAAGCTCTGCTGGCGTGCGGATTACGGTGAGTGCCCCGCTGGCGTGGAATTTCGGCGCATCGAGCGAACAGCCGATGGCAGGACCACAGACAAGCGGGAGCCCATAGGCGGCGGGTTCGACCACGTTGTGGACACATCGTCCGAAGCCACCTCCTACGTATGCAGCCTCACCGTGCCGGTAGAGCTGCAGCAGCATCCCCACGCGGTCAACCACGAGTACCTGCATGCCCTGCCGGGGTGCGCTGCCGGCATGGAGTTCTGACAGGCGGCTCCAGCGCAGTGCTCCCGGAAAGAGCCGCTCCAGCGAAGCGAGAACCTCCAGGGTAGGCTCGTGGGGGACCAGGACCACGCAGAGACGGCGCTGCAGCTGTGGTGGAAGCCGGCGGATAGCCTCAGCGATGACACGGTGGTCCGCCTTCCAGGTACTGCCAGCAATCAGGCGGAAGAACGAGGAATCAGACCAGGGGAAGCCGAACGTGTCAGGAGCAGGGCTGGTGGCAACCGACCAAATGCGGTCATAGCGGGGGTCCGGGACCAGCTCAACGGGTAGCTCGGGCACGAGCTTCCGGAAGGCGACAACATCGTCAGGTCGGACGGCGGCAAGCACGGTGAAGGAGCGCAGCATACGGCGCAGGACAGACCGAGCTCCAGGGAGGCGCCAAAGTGGACTCTGCGGGAATGTCGCCGCGACAAGTACTGCGGGAATGCCACGGCGTTGCAGAGCCTCAAGGTATCCAGGCCAGAGCTCGTAGCGCACGAAGACGGCAACCTTTGGGTGGAGGAGCTCCAGGAATGCTTCCACCGCTGCTGGTGTATCCGGTGGGAGTAGCAGGACGTGGTCCGCCAGCGGCGTCTGCCGGTGAGCTTCCCAGCCCGATGGGGAGAAGAAAGTCAGGACCACGCGGAGCCCGGGATGCCGATGCCGGAGGAGTTCGAGCACCGTCCGCACATGTTCAAATTCTCCCGCTGATGCGGCATGGACCCAGAGGAGCTCTCCCTTGAGCGGCGCCTCCTGCTGCAGGCGGTGGAGTAAGGGGCGCCACTGCCGGCGTGCCCGCAGCTTCGAGCGGAGGCTCGGGGAAAGCCGTGCACCGACTGAGGCGAGCCCGAGGAGGAGGTGGTAGAGTGTGCGACGTGCTGTGCTCACGGTGCTGGTAGACAGCTCGGGAGACTGCTGCCAAATTACGTAATTTGCTTGCCCATGGCAGAGTCTGGGCAGATGCTGTCTGAACATGTGCTGCAGGCGGTTCTGGAGCACAAAGTACGCCGCCGGCTCTGGGAGTATGTTGTGTTGTTGGCGGTGCAGGGCTTCTTCGTTGGCGCATTTACGCCGGTGGTGACGGTCGAGGTAGCGCTGCCCATCGGGATTTTGACAGCCGGGGCAGGGATGGCGCTGGCGTGGATACGCGAGCAGCGGCGTCTGCTGGGCAATCCGTACCAGAGACTCTGGCTTGATGCGTCGGAGATTTTTCTCCTGTTGCTCGTGCTGGGCATTTCAGCGCTGGTTGCCTCCGGGTTTGGGCTCTCGCTGGTGGTGTACCAAGGGCATTTGAGCTACGTGCTCTTCGGCTATGTCCTCGGGTCATTGCTCGGGGAAGTGGGGTGGCGCCGTCGGGTCTTCCGGCAATTGCCGGCGGAGGAGCGATACCGCTACGTTCAGAATCTGGCGCCGTCGCTGGTATTTCCTTATAGCGTAGGGCATCTGCGGCGTCTGTGGCGTCGGTGGCGGCAGCCCAAGCGACAGTAATGGGTACAGTGCTCGCTGCGGTCGCGTTTCTCTTCCTTGCACCGGGGGAAATCCGGCAGAATCCCTTCCCGATGGTGGTCGAGGCGCGTGCAGCGGCGGTGGAGCGGGACCGCCGCACCCGGCAGCCACGCTCGGCAAAGGTAAGTAGGAAGAGCTCGAAAGTATCCCGGACAAGAGCGCGTCCGACTCGCTCGATGAGGCGCTCCGCCGCGCGCAGCCGCCGCGTTCGGGCACCTCGCTGGGAGCGCCTTGCTGACACGCTCCTGACCCCGGGTGTGCGCTACCAGGAGTACCGACTTGAAGGAGCCGTTGTGCAGCGGCTCCACGTCGTGCGGGTGGATACACGGCAGCCTTCGCTGGAGGTTATGCTCATTCCTTCCCAGCCGGGACGGCAGGAGACACTCTCGGATATCGTCCAGCGATATGACTCGCTGAACCCAGTGCGTGAGGTGGTCGCGGCGGTCAATGGGTACTTCTGGAGTCGTGGCGGGTCTCCGGTCGGGATCACCGCCTCGGAGGGTGAGGTGTTGCAGCTGCGGCGCTACAAGCGCTGGAGTGCAATAGTCACTGACGGGGCAGGACGGTTCCTGCTGGATACCTTTTTGCTATCGCTCTGGGTCCGTCTGCCCGACAACAGCCGAATCCCGCTGTCTGCGGTCAACAGTCGGGAGGGGCAGCAGGGAATGGTGCTCTACACACGGGCTGCCGGTGATACGATTCCCCGGCTGTTTCCGAGCTTGGTCAATATGCCCGATGAGGAGAATCCCGATAGCTTCGTCGTGGTAACTATTCCTGCCGATACGGTTGAGTGCCGACTGTGGAAGCTTCGGCTGCGCTACCTGCGGGAGCCTTATCTCAACGGAAGCGTCCCCTGCCAAGTAATCGGGGTGGATTCCGGCGTTGCCGTGGTGCCGCTGCGGGGCTGTCTGCTCTCGCTCGGGAGTGATGTGGTATGGCGCCCCGGCATCGGTGATACGGTCTGGCTGGAGAGTCGGTTGAGTCCTTCGGTTCCCTTCCCGGTGCGGCATATCTGGAGCGGGACACCGCAGCTGGTGCGCAACGGACGCGTGCGTCTGACGGCGGAGCTGGAGGGGACAGTTTCCCGGCGCTTTCTCCACCGGCGGCGCTCCCGGACGGCTCTGGGACAGACTCGTCAGGGCGAGCTGCTGCTGGTCGTGGTCGAGCAGAACGCTACCTCTGCAGGGGCAACAGTCGCAGAACTTGCCCGCATCATGCAGCGCCTGGGGGCATATCGGGCATTGAATCTGGACGGCGGTTCCTCGTCGGGGATGTACATGCGAGGCGGAACCGTACACGGGAATCACCATCCCGTAGCGTCAGCATTGGCGGTGGTGCAGCGCCGTCTGCGCTCAGTGCAGTAGTTACCGAGTCAGCTCTTGCCAGAGGTGACGGGAACGGTCGAAGAGCCAGGCGGCAACGGGTTTGCGCCCGACGTGGATTGCTGCCTCCAAGGGAAGTCCTTTCCGAAGCTGGACCTGCGGAGCATGAGCCGAGCGCAGCTGCATCCGGATTGTGGTTGTATCCACCGATGCCCGTATCCGATAGGCGAGTACTGCCCCCTCGGCGCTGACGTCTTCGGCGACGCTCTCCACTGTGCCCCAGAGCGGTTCCCACTGCCCCGGCGGAAGCCCAGCAATGCTGTAACGAACGCGCTGCCCAGGGCGGACGAGCGTGATGTCCTGAGGCGAGACGAGCAACTCTGCTTCCAACCGTGCCTCCGGCGTGATGGTGAGCAATTCTTGCCCGGCTGCGACGTAGACACCGGGTTTCTGGATGGACAGCTGGGTTATCTGCCCGTCTACATTCGCCACCAGAGCTGTTTTCTGCAGCTGTTCCTGCAGTACACCGAGCTGTTGGCGGAGGTCCTGGAGACGGTGTTCGAGAGCATCCCGCTGCTGTTCCAACTCCTGGCGTCGGGATTGGAGGTATTGCAAGACTCTGAGCTCTTGGAGGCGGAGCTCGGCGGTGACGGATTCATACTCTTCGGGGCTAGCGAATTGCTTTTCGTGGAGGGCAGCGGTGCGCTCCCAGCGTTTTGTGAGAGCTTCGTGCTGGCGAGCAAAGAGTTGGAGGTCCTTCCGGATGAGTTCAGCCAGGCTGCGAACAAGCGGTGTGCGCCAGCGCAGGGGAGAGGGCAGGTTTTGCACAATCTGCGATGGGGTTCCCCCATCCGGTAACAGGCGCAGCAAAGCGGATAGTTCGGCGAAGAGCTGGCTCTGGTGGGCGAGCTCCTGCTGCAGAGCCTCCAGCCGCACACGCAGCTCGCTGTCGCGGAGCCGCAAGAGCGTATCACCCCGGCGAACGTGCTGGTGGAGGCGTACCTGCACTGCTTCCACGATCCCGTCGTACGGGCTGTGGAAGACCTGTGGAGGAACAACCGAGCGCAGATATCCGCGGCAGCGTACCGTGACCTCCAGTTCAGCGAAGGCTGCCCAGAGAAGGGCGATGCCCAGCAGGAGAGCCACTGCCCAGAAGCTCCAAAGCCCTGCTGGCGAAGGACGCACCAATTGTGCTTCGAGGCTCTCCGGTAGTTCTTCTGCCGGAAGTAAGTGGCGTTCGAGCTCTTCCCAGCGATGGCGCTCGCCAGAACTCATCAGGAAAGCGCCAGCTCGGAGACAGCACCGGCGGTGTAGCGCTGCCACAGGCGTGCGTAGAGCCCCTGGCGGGCGAGGAGTTCCCTGTGGGTGCCTTCCTCAATGAAGTGCCCGTCGGCCAGTACGGCGATTTTGTCAGCAATCTGCACGGTGCTGAGCCGATGGGCGATGAGCACGATGGTTATCCCTTCGTGGCGTAACTCGCGCAGCAGTTGGAGCAGTGCCGCTTCTGCTTCGGCGTCGAGGTTGCTGGTAGCTTCATCCAGAACGAGCACACGGGGTTGGCGGTAGAGAGCGCGAGCAATAGCCAAGCGCTGGCGTTGCCCACCGGAGAGAGTCACCCCGTGCTCGCCCAGCAAGGTTTCGTACCGCCCAGGCAGCTCGGCGATCATGCGGTCTAGTCCCAGACGGCGGCAGACGGCAAGGGCACGTTCGCGGTCGGGTTGCATATCCCCGTAAGCGATGTTTTCCAGGACGGTTCCATGGAAGAGCTCCACCTCCTGTGGGACTACTCCAATGATGCGGCGCAGCGACTCGGTGTCAATGTCCCGGATGTCAATGCCGTCGAGCAGTACGGCGCCTTCCTGAATGGGGTAGAGCTTGAGCAGGAGGCGCACCAGGGTGGTCTTCCCCGAGCCGGATTCCCCCACGATGGCGGTGATGCTCCCGGCGGGAATCCGCAACGAGCATTCGCGCAAGACAGGGGGACGCGCTCCGTAGCGGAAAGTGCAGCGGCGGAATTCGATTTCGCCCCGCACTTCTGCCGGCACAAGGACAATTCCCCGGTGGGCTGTCGGGGTCTCCGTCTCCAGCACCATGATCTCAAAGAGACGGTCGGCAGCGATGAAGGCGTCATGGAGCAGCTGTTGCAGGGAAAGGAGCCGTCCCAACGGCTGCAGGACAAATCCAAGCAGGAGCGAGACGGCAAGCAGTTGTCCCACGCTCAGCTGAGCCTGTAAGACCAGCAGGCTTCCCCACCAGAATACTACCGCCGTGGCGAGCCCACTGAGGAGTTCGGCAGCGGTGGTTGCCGTCAAATACTGCCGCAGAGAGCGCCCGAGGAGGCGCAGAATGCCAACGAAGGTGCGCTCAGCTTTCCACTGGCTATACACTTCGGCAGTCAGCGCCTTGACAGTTGCCATACCGGTAATGGTCGCGGTGAAGTGAGCATGGAGTTCCGCCCCCTGTTCCATCAGTGCGCGTTGCGTCTGCTGCATGGGGCGGCGCACGAGCGCGATGACCCCGGCGTAGAGCGGCAATGTGCCCGTTGTTACCAGCGCCAGTTGGGGGGAGTAGAGCCACATGAGGGCGAATGCCGTCGCTAGCATGGTGGCGTCCACCAAGAGAGTGAGGGTCGCCGTGCTAATGGCATTGCGTACCTTGACGGCATCGGTCACGCGGGAGAGAATTTCTCCAGTCCGCCGGGCATCGAAGAAGGCTTGCGGCAAACGCAGCAGGTGGCGGAAGTAGCCCAGAACCAGCCCTGCATCGATACGCTGCACGACGTGGAAGAGCAGAACAGAGCGCATCCAACCCAAGAAGGCACGCACCAGGACAATTCCCACCAGAGCAGCGCTGAGAGCGTGGAGCAGGGCGGTGTTCCCGGTCGGGATGACGGTGTCGAAGAGCAATCCCACGTAGATTGCTGGCGCCATCCCAAGCAGTGTGAACAGGAGTGCGCCCAGGAACGCCTGCAGGAACCACGCCTGGTGTGGACGCAGCAGACGCCAGAAGAGCCTCCAGCGTGACGTACCGACCTCAGCCTCCTGGAAATCTTCCCGTGGTGCCAGGATGATGACAATGCCCGTCCAATGTGCCAGGAACTCTTCCATCGGCATCTGCACCAGCCCGCGGGCAGGGTCGCCGAGCAGGACCGAGTCAGACTTGACCCGATAGAGCACCACGAAGTGGTACCACCGCCGCTCGGCGACGTACATGTGGGCAATGGCAGGCAGCGGGACATCCGGGAGCATCGTCGGCAAGATGCGAGCACCCTTAGCGTAGAAGCCCAACTGTTCGGCGGCGCGGACAATACCGAGCACGGTTGTGCCTTCCCGATCTGTCATCGTATACTGGCGCAGGAGTGCCAGCGGGAGGTGAAGCCCCCAGTAGCCCGCCACCGATGCCAGAACCGCTGCGCCGCAGTCGGTTGGATCGTGCTGCCGAACGACAAGAGGACGCCGCTTCATTCGGCAAGTGCCGGAGTGGTGTGCAAAATTATGCCGCTGCCTGGCTCGCTCTCGGCTCGGAGGTAGGTCGGGCAGGCGCTTTTCCCTATTTTTGCATCCGCACGGTGTGGGCCGGTAGCTCAGTTGGGAGAGCGCCAGAATCGCACTCTGGAGGTCGGGAGTTCGAATCTCCTCCGGTCCACGCAGGTTGCCCCGTGGTGTAATTGGCAACACGCCTGACTCTGGATCAGGAGAGTCCAGGTTCGAGTCCTGGCGGGGCAGCAGAGTGAACCCGCTGATGGATGTCCGTCTGCCACTTTCCCTCGCTGCTGGTGTTCGTGCAGCTCGGCTTGCCTGGTTTTTGGCACTTGCGACAGTAGCGTACAATTTCGCCGAGGGGGCTGCGGCACTCTGGCTCGGGCACCTCTCGGAGAGTTGGGGGATTATCAGTTTTGGTCTGGAGGCGGTGGTGGAATCCCTCTCCGGAGCGGTGATTCTCTGGCGCTTCTCCCCTGCGCTCAGTCCGGAGGAACGCAGGCGCTCCAGTTCCCGGGAACAGCGGGCGGTACTCCTGCTGGGATGGAGCTTCCTTGTGCTGGCAGCTTTCATTGCCGTTGAGGCGGTTGAGCGGATGCTGGGGCATGTTGTTGCCCACCCCCATGGGCTGGTATTCGTGCTGGCGGGCATCTCCGTGATGGTCAAGCCGCTGCTTTTCTGGGCAAAGAGCCGGCTAGGACGGCGGCTGGGGAGCGCGGCACTCCTTGCCGATGCGAAGCAGACGCTGGCGTGTGCTGGACTGTCAGCAGCGTTGCTCGTCGGAGTCCTGGTGCGGGAGTGGGTGGGGCTGTGGCAGGCGGATTCTCTGCTGGCACTGCTGATTGCCGCGGTCCTGGTACGGGAAGGGATTCACACGCTGCGCCATCGGCACATCCTCTGCTGTCCGGTAGAAGCCTCACGGGAGACGTCATGAGAGGATGGTCAGCTGTAGTGATAGCCGGAGCACTGCTCGGCTGTGCTCGCCCGCAGGCACCGCAGGAGATGCTCCGCCCGGCGGCTGGAGAGCGCTTCTACGGGGGGACGTATCGGGTCAACGAAGTCGGCGAAGTGCGGTCGCTAGACCCGGTGCAGATCAACGACGTCACCTCAGCACACGTTGCCGAGCAGATTTACGACAAGCTGCTCACGCTCGATGAACAGCTCCACCTGCAGCCCGAGCTGGCAGAGCGGTGGGAGGTTTCCCCTGACGGGCTGATCTACCGCTACTACCTGCGCCGCGGGGTGTTCTTCCACGACAATCCGTGCTTCCCTGGCGGTAAGGGGCGGGAGCTGACAGCAGAGGACGTTCGCTATTCGCTCACCCGCGCCTGTGATTTTCGCACAGGGACGCTGGGTTTCGACTACTTCCGTGGCAAGGTCAGGGGTGCCGATGCGTACTTTGAGGCGACTCGGCAGGCAGCGCAGACGGGGCAAGCCCCAGCAGTTGCGGGAGTCTCTGGTTTCGTCGTCCGGGACCGCTATACCTTCGAAATCCACCTGACCCGCCCCTTTGCACCGTTTGAGTACTATGTCTCGCTGGTCACCTTCGCGATTGTGCCGCGGGAAGCCGTGGAGTACTACGGTGCCGATTTCTTCCGCAATCCCGTCGGTTCCGGACCGTTCGTGTTCGTCTCCTGGGTGCCGGATCGGGAGCTACTCTTACGGCGCAACCCGAACTACTGGCAGCGGGACGAGTTCGGCAACCCGTTGCCGTACATGGATGCCATCCGCTTCAGCTTCATCAAGGATGAGAAGACGCAGTTGCTCGAATTCCGCCAGGGGAATCTGGAGGAGTGCTACCGTATTCCGGCGGAATTCTTCCCGCAGGTGGTCGATGAACACAAGCAACTGCGGGGGGAATGGCGGCGCTTCCAGCTCTTCCGGGTTCCGGCGCTGGCAACGCAGTACTACGGCATGCTGACGCAGCATCCGCTCTTCCGCGATCGTCGGGTGCGGCAAGCGTTTGCCTATGCTATAGACCGGGAACGCATCGTGCGCTACGTTCTCCGGGGGCAGGCGGGAGAGCCAGGGCACTATGGGCTTATCCCGCCCTCCATGCCGGAGTATCCGGCGCGCCAGGTGCGCGGCTATCGCTTCGATCCGGAGCGGGCACGCCAGCTCCTGGCGGAAGCAGGCTATCCTGGTGGACGTGGCTTCCCGAAGGTCACGCTCCAGCTCAATGCTGGTGGTGGACGCAACGTGCAGGTTGCCGAAGCCGTCCAAGCAATGCTGTGGGAGAACCTCGGCATCGAGGTTGAACTCCGGCAGGTAGAGTTTGCCCAGCATCTGCAGGACATTGATGCCGGGCGTGTGCCCTTCTTCCGGCTAGGGTGGGTGGCAGATTACCCTGACCCGGAAAACTTCCTCAATCTCTTCTACGGCAAGCTGGTCCCAGAGTCTGAGCAGCAGCCTAGCCCCATCAATTCCACGCGCTACCGCAATCCTGCTTTCGATGCTGTCTTCGAGCAGGCGCTTGCCACCACGGACCGGCAGCGCCGAGTGGAGCTCTACCGCCAGGCAGAACAGATCGCTCTGGACGATGCCCCGATGATCATCCTCTTCTACGACGAAGACTATCGGCTGCTCCAACCTTACGTTGCCGGCTACCGCAACAACGCCATGGACCGACGCTTCTACAAGTACGTCTGGCTGCGTCCACGGTAAGCGGGGTCGGTGCTGTATGTGCCTGGAATTTCGTTTTTTGCATGCCCGCTGATGTGCAGGGTCCAGAGGCAGTGGCGCTCTTTGACAACTGGGGTGGTAGGGCTGTTCCTCCTGATTGGAGGGTGTCGCCCTGCGGGAGAGGGATATCAAGGGGAACGCAAGAGTTTTGTGTACAACGAGGCAGAAGGAATTTCGACGCTGGACCCCGCTCACATGAGCTACATCGCGGCAATTTGGGCGGGGACACAACTTTACAATGGCTTGGTGGAATTGGACACGGCGCTCCACATTGTGCCTGCGCTTGCTCATCGCTGGAGTGTACACTCCAGCGGACGGCGCTGGCGCTTCTGGCTTCGGTCGGATGTCTTCTTCCACGATGATCCATGCTTCGGCGGTGTGCCACGGCGGCTCCGCGCTGCGGATGTGAAGTTC
>Ga0105160_1000007_pt1 | contig 124259 bp, 147 predicted proteins | sample GXS110809BmetaG_FD_89591 | JGI IMG/M metagenome (GOLD analysis project Ga0105160, IMG submission 89591) | Hot spring microbial communities from Gongxiaoshe hot spring, China to study Microbial Dark Matter (Phase II) - GXS 110809B | ecosystem: Environmental > Aquatic > Thermal springs > Hot...
CCGAGATTCTCGACTCTTAGATCGAGGACCGAGGCCTCCACGACTGCTATGCTCACCCGAAAGCTGAAGGTGAACATCCCTATAGTCTCCGCAGCCATGGACACCGTTACCGAGAGCAAAATGGCTATTGCTATGGCGAGGGAGGGGGGACTGGGAGTGATTCACAGGTTTATGCCGATTAAACAGCAGGTCGCCGAGGTCTTGAAGGTCAAGAGAGCGGAGGGGATAGTGATAGACGACCCTTACACCATTAACCTCAACGCCTCCGTCGCAGAGGCGAGGCGAGAAATGGAGACAAGGGGCGTGTCTGGCCTGATTGTTGTCGATGAGGAGTCGCATGTCCACGGAATAGTGACTGCACGCGACATAATGTTTGAGCGTGACGAGGCTCCGGTCAAGCAGGTAATGACGCCGAGGAGCAGGCTTGTGACGGCGAGCGAGGGTGTGACCGTGGAGGAGGCGGTTGAGCTGATTAGGAAGCATAAGGTCGAAAAGATACCCATAATTGATAAGGACTGGCACGTCAAGGGACTGATTACTGCGAAGGATATCAGGTCGCGGGGGCTCTACCCTCATTCCTCGAGGGATGCTAAGGGGAGGATGATGGTTGGCGCAGCTGTTGGGGTGAAAGGCGACTACATGGAGAGGGCAAAGGCCCTCGTAGAGGCCGAGACCGATGTTTTAGTGGTTGACGTGGCGCATGGCCACAGCCAACTGGTGCTGGACGCCCTCAAAAACATTCGGAGAGAGCTTGGAGACGATGTTCAGCTGATTGCTGGAAACGTGGCTACGGCTGAGGGGTTTGAGGATATCGCGGCCTATGCGGATTGCGTGAAGGTTGGAATCGGCCCCGGAGCGGTCTGCACCACCAGGGTTGTGGCGGGGGTTGGTGTTCCGCAGCTCACAGCAATATTGAGTTGCAGCGAGGCTGCCGAGAGGGCTGGTGTTCCCTTGATGGCTGACGGGGGGATAAGGAGCTCGGCCGACATAGTGAAGGCATTGGCCGCCGGGGCTTCCACAGTGATGATTGGGATGCTTCTAGCTGGGACAGACGAAAGCCCGGGGGCTGTAGTCGTGAGAAATGGCAGGAAGAGCAAAGTGTATAGGGGTATGGCGTCTTTCTACGCCATGCTCAGCAGGGAAGCCAAGGCTACCGGAGAAGTACCCCTCGACGAGGTTGCAGACTACTCATACATGGCCGAGGGGGTTGAGGCGTATGTTGACTACAAGGGCTCAGCCTCAGATGTCGTTAAACAGCTTGTCAACGGCCTGAAGTCTGGCATGAGCTATCTAGGCGCCCGCACAGTCCCCGAACTCAGGAGAAACGCGGTCTTCATACAGATAACACATGCAGCCTACATCGAGTCACTGCCCCATGATGTTGAGCGGATAGGCTAGCATGCCGGGCGTAGCTGTAATAGGTCTCCAATGGGGCGACGAGGGTAAGGGGAAAGCATCAGCATATCTCGCTAGGGGAGCATCTCTTGCTGTGCGGTTCAATGGAGGGGCAAACGCAGGCCACACGGTGACTCTTGACGACAGGTCTCTAAGCCTCCACATGCTCCCCGCAGCATCAGTCTCGACGCGGAAAGCCGCAATAGGGCCGGGAGTATATCTCGACTTGGAGGAGCTTTTCCGAGACCTTGAGAGGCTCGAGAAGGTCTTGGGCCGCGTTGAAGTAACCATAAGTCCGAGGGCCCACCTGGTCACTCCGCTCCAGAAGAAGCTTGACGCTAAGCTTGAAGAAGCCAGGGGTGGCGCGGCTATTGGGACGACGATGAGGGGAATAGGGCCAACCGCCATCCACAAATACGGGAGACTAGGCCTAAGGCTCTGCGATGTTTTGGAGCCTGAGCTGCTTTCGAGCATATTAGATGTTTGGGCGAGACTCTGGGGTGATTTAGTTAAGGTTGAAGAGGAGGATGTGCTAGCGGTCATTCGCGGCTTAGCAGAGCGCGCACGCCCGCTTGTTGGAGACGTTTCAAAGCTCATCAGGGCTCAGTTGGAGACAGGCGGGACGGTCGTGTTTGAGGGCGCCCAGGGGACGATGCTGGATATAGACTATGGCACCTATCCCTTCGTAACCTCGAGCCACACCGTCTCGCCCGCAGCCGCCCTAGGATCAGGAGTAGGATTGAGATCCATAGACAGAGTCATAGGAGTATCCAAGGCCTACACCACAAGGGTTGGGTCTGGACCGTTTCCAACAGAGCTGAAAGGCGAGGTAGCTGACGCTCTGAGGGAACGCGGAGGAGAGTATGGAGCGACGACAGGCAGGCCTAGAAGGATTGGGTGGCTCGACCTCCCTCAGCTTAGATATGCCTGCCAACTAAACGACGTGGACGCCATATTTCTTACACGGATAGACACACTCTCAGGCCAGAGCAGGGTAAGCATCTGCAAGGACTACGAGGGGGTGGAGGGCTTTTATCCCGAGACTGTGCAGCGACTCTGGAAGGTGAGGCCTAGATTTGTTGAGCTCGAGGGGTGGCCTCTGATAGAGGAGGATGAGAGACGGGTGTTGAGGAGGGAAGGGTATGGCGCTCTTCACGGAAACGCGAGGCGATTCGTCGAGTTAATCGAGGACGAGCTGGGCGCCCCAGTTAAGTATATCGGTATTGGCCCCAGGGTCGACGACGTCATAGAGAAATAGAGGTCGGCCTCTTTAGAGTGAGTAGGCGTATAAGCTGAAGATGTCGAGTTGCTCCGAAATAGAGGCAACGATCGGCATTGAGCGTTACTACATCCAGCTGCAAGGCATAGGCGGTATCGTGAAGATGGAGCCTGAAGACTTCGTGGTATCAGAGATACTTGACGGGGGGCTTGACGCCTCGATTCTCTGGAGTAAAGACCCGCTCCCCATGGAGCCCGCCCGCAACGCTCTTTGGATTCTGAGGAAAAGAGACCGAGAGACCATACCCACAGTCTCCAAGCTGGCTAAAAAGCTCAACGTGAGGCCCCTCAAGGCCATGATATGCGGAATCAAGGACAGGCGAGCCGTCACGTATCAGTTTGTCGCCATACAGCTTACAAGGAAAGCAGTAAACTATTCCCACATAACACTCAACGGTGCTGAAGCAAAAAGGATCGGGTACATCGACAAGCTCAGCTCCTCCAAGCTCATAGGTAACAGATTCGAGATACTGATAAGGGGTGCTGAGGCGGCTGACGATTTGCTTCAACACTATCAGGAGTTCATTCAAGAGATGGGCATCCCGAACTTCTACGGCTATCAGAGATTCGGACTCTTGCGGCCTGTGACACACCTGGTTGGGAGGCATATCGTTAGGGGAGATATCCGGGGCGCCGTTGAGCTATTCCTCTCACACACTACCGACTTTGAGCCTGAGCGCGTGAGGGCGGCTAGGCGCGCACTCGCAGAGACCGGGGACTTAGCGTCGGCTCTTAAGGATTTCCCGAGGAGCTTGAGCTATGAGCGGAGAATTCTGACACACCTGTCCTCTAATACCGGCGACTATCTGGGAGCCCTCCGAAGGCTACCTCTCAGAATAAGGAAGCTATTCGTCCACGCCTATTCTGCATACCTGTTTAACAAGGCTCTTAGCATCTCTCTCAGAGATGGCTACAGACTGGACGAGCCCGCGGTCGGAGACCTCTTCGTAAGAATAGACAGATTTCAACGCCCCTACGGACGCCCTATGCAAGCCACGGCCAGCAACCTAGAGGAGGCGGCGAGACGGGTCGCGAGTGGAGAGGTGTCCATAATTATTCCGAGCCCTGGATACCTCTCCTGGATGCCGCGAGGACCAAGGGGAGAAGCTCTAAAATATGTCATGGACGAGGAGGGAGTCAGGCCGAGCAGTTTCAAGCTAAGAGTCATGCGAGAAGCGTCCACAACAGGCACACACAGGCCCATAATGCTCAAGCCATTGAACCTCCACTTGGCGAAAGTAGATAGAGGAATCATTAAATTGCAGATGAACCTTCCACCATCAGGATACGCTACATCCATTTTGAGGGAACTCATGAAAAAAAGATGCGCGCTAGCCTACGCTGGCCTTGAGCACTGCTACACTTAAATCTCAGGCATGTAGAAGTAGAGTTTGCTTGTACATAGTCAGAGAGAGTAAACCGGTGATAACCTTCACCATAATAGCTCTGAACCTAGCCGTGTTTGGCCTGACTTTCATCTTAGGCCGCGTCTACATGATCTCAAATTTTGGCCTTGTGCCAATAAACATCGTCGCGCCGCCCGACCTAGCAGCACGCCTCCACGGCATACTCACCCTCTTCTCCTCCATGTTCATCCACGACGGATTCCTACACATACTATTCAACATGTGGGGTCTATTAATTCTGGGCAGAGATGTGGAGATAGTTCTGGGACGGGCGAGATTTATCACACTCTACCTGCTTAGCGGCATCGTAGGCGGGCTTACCTACGCACTAACCAGCTACTATTTCCCCGCCAACAGATTCGCGCCATTCATCCCGGCGGTCGGAGCGTCAGGCGCAGTCTTCGGCACAATGGGCGCATTCGGCATCCTCTTCCCAAGGCGACCATTGGCACTTTTCCTCTACTTAATCCCGATAATTGCTCCGGCCTACATAGTGATAATTGTTTTGGCGCTCATCCAGACGCTTTTCGCCTTCACGATGCCTTTCAGCTCAATAGCCTATAGTGCCCACATCGGCGGGTTGGCTGTGGGCTTATCCTTAGCAGCTCTTTGGGGGACCAGGCTTAAGAGGTATTACGACTACTGGTAGAGTTTTGGGCATTATAGCAGGGCCAAGAGAACAGCCCCTATTGCCTTGCCTAAAACTCTGAAGAGCTCTGCAATAAATACGGACGCGACGGCTACTCCTAAAAAGAAGAGAAAGAGAGCAACCACCGAGGCTACCTCCCGCAACTCCACCAAGCCTGATGAGTACTTGTCAGGCTGCTATTTTAACAAATACCGCGAAGTCCAGAGACGGTATAGACTTATGCCGTGTACGCCCACTCCTCATTCGACTCCTCTATGCTACAGACTGCCTCCAAACCCGGTAAAACTCAGACAGAAACTGCTCTGCAACTTCTCTGCTACGTATCACCACTATATTCTCGTCGTTGCCATCCTCGGCAGCGGCGCTGAAGTTGTAGCTCCCAGTCACCACTATGACCTCGTCAATGATCATTATTTTATGATGCATGAGCCTAGAATTTCCATCAACCCTCACCTCTACACCTCTTTCACGCAGGCGCGTAAACTCTGACCCCAACTGCCCAGCATTCTCCTCCTCAATCACTACCCGCACATCTACACCACGGAGCTTAGCTCTAATCAATGCATCTGCTATGTCGTCGCGCGTGAAAGAGTAAACCGCGACGTAAATACTTCTGTTCGCCGAGTTTATGAGGGAGACGAGGAGTGAGGCACAGTTCATCGGCTTGGAGAAGCAGACTGAGAGAATTCTCACATCTCCATTACTAGAGACAGTTACGGTTGAGAAAAGAGTCTCCGTCTCGGTTTTGCTAACTGTGCGAGTCTCAAGTCTGAGGATTGTCTCAGTCACCGTAGTTGCCAATGTAAGGCTTGAGATAGTCGTCACGGTCTCCCTCTGAGACACTGTCTGGGTTACAGTCGCTGGGCGGGATGCCTGCTGGCTTAACCCTAACATGAGAAAACCTAAGAGTATCACCGCCATTACGAGGAGAATCTTTGCCTTCAACTCTCCACCAAGCATTACTAGCCCCGACCCGTATGTTACTCTTTCGCCCAGAGAGCACGGGCAGCACTGAGCGTGCCGAAGTTAATTAGAGCTTCAGACGCCTCGACAAATTGCAATAACCCGGGCTGCGGAGCAAGCGCAAGTCTCTACCGAGGAGCCGCATCCTTTGCAAAGCCCGAGCATTCCCGAACTAGCCTATGACTTGAGTGTGTGGATGCCTTAGACCTCGAATTGAGTCTCCGATCAATTAGTTGTCTCTATTATGCGTTGAGTTTTGGAGCAACTCCCCGATTTTATCCGTCTCGGCTAAGCACTTCTCAAGCAATGGCCTGTAGACATTCAGGGCTGAGAGTAGGGCTGTGTCAAGCTGCATCTCACCCTTCTCAACCCGACCCATGTAGTCCTCAACGGTCCTACGCGTCTCCGGCGTCACAAGCCTCTCATCAACGCTGGACAGCGTCTCGACGAGTACTTCACCTAGCCGTGTGGGCTTAAGCCTCCTTTGCCATCTCACTATATATCCTCTCTCGAGGAGGAGGGCGGGGTAGAGCGGCCTCGTCGCGTCTGTTCCGAGACCATTTGTCTCCATTATCTTCAGCAACTCGCTCTCTGAGAGTCGCGGAGGAGGCTGAGTCTGCTGCTCGACAAGCTTGACGTGGGCGACCCCTATCATATCGCCTACACCCATCTTCGGTATCGGATCCTCTTTTGGCGCAAAGTAGTGAAATACCTCATAGAACCCTCGCTTCTCGAAATATCTGCCGGACGCGAAAAGCTCAAAACCTGCTATATGGATGGTTGATCTCTGCTGCACGATCCGAGCGTCATCTAGGAAGGCGTTAGCTATGAACCGTCTCGCGAAGTACTCCCAAACCACCCTTTCAATGCCGGCCCATCTATAAACGGCAGTTGGATAAATTGGGGGGTGTGCGCCGTCGCTCAGCCGCCCATTCCTCGGCCTCGGGGAGACCTCCATTAATTCCTGGTTAAAGATGCCTGAGCTTGACAGTGCTCTGAGCCTTTTCAAGAAGTCGAAGCCAGGTGGATACCTGTTTGTTTCCGTTCGGGGGTAGGAGAGGGTGCCGGACTGGTACAAGTGCTCCATCACCCGCATCAGTTTTATCGAAGATTGACCAGTTATCCACACCAACTCTCTGAGAGAGTCATCTGTCCGGGCAGGCAGCGGCCTCGCAACACTCACCCTTTCCTCAACGTAGCTCGCAACTCTCCCTGTATCCGAGGAAGAGATAGACTCGTAGATCCTTAGCGCTGAAGCCCTGTCCCAGAGCTCAGGCGTCTTCGCAGTAAATTCTCGGTCACCATATCTTAAGACGCATGAAACGTACCAGTATTTTCTCGGCTTAAACTCTCTAATCAGCTTCTCACGTTCTACAATAAACTTGAGGCACGGAGACTGGACCGGCCCCCAGCTTATTACCCCAGCCCCTGACCCCCCTCTCCTAGCAGACAGTGTGAGGAGCCTGGTGAAAGCCGCCCCGGTGAGGAGGTCAAAGACTCTGCGGAGTTGGGCCTTGTGCACCCAGCCCCAGTTAAGGTCCGGCTCGAGATTCTGCCAAGCATGCACGATTTCATCATACTCGAGCGAGTTGAACCTCATTCTCCTATACTCGGCTCCATCTCCACGGACCTCCCTGTAGACCCTGAGAATCTCGAATCCTATCAGCTCCCCTTCATGGTCATTGTCGGTTGCTACCACGAGGACGCCGTCTCCGTTTTCAGCTAATAGGTTCCTAATCCTTCTGTAAGAGCGTTCATCTGATGTGACAAGCCTGACATTCTGGGGGCTAAACATTTCAGGTATGTCCTCTAAACGCCATTTGCTGAACCGCTCCATAAGGTCGCAGTCCATCAAGTGCCCACTCACACTAGTGATGAGAGCGTTGGCCCCGAGCCTTCTCAAAACTCTTAGCAGGGCCTCAGCGACAGACTTCTTCTCCGCAACCACAACGTACCGCCGCAACTGGTCTGAATCACAGACCTCCTGCTCGGCTATTAATCTCGCGAGCACTGTCACATTCATTAGCGGGCTCCAGAGGTTTCTAAGCGGAATGGGGGGAGAAGAGGCCTGCGAGGCCTACATAGACGGAGCATCCAGAGGAAACCCCGGACCAGCCTCCTACAGCTACGTCCTAAGGATAGGCGGAAAAGTAATCAAAGGCTCCGGATATCTCGGGCGCGCAACCAACAACTTCGCCGAGTATCAGGCGCTTATTCACTGCCTGAGGAAGGCTCTGAGGCTGGGCTGTAAGCGGCTTACAGTCTACAGCGATAGCCAGCTACTGGTTAGGCAGTTGCTCGGCGAGTATAGGGTGAGGGATGGAACTCTCCAGGGGCTTCATGAGGAGGTGAGAAAGCTTAGTAAGCTTCTCCCTCAATTCGAGGTAAGGCATATACCTCGTGAGAAAAACCTGGAGGCTAATAACCTCGCGCAGGAGGCGATTGCCCGCGCCGCTAAGTTGAAGCGTAGAGAGATGAGGTAAAAATAATGCATGAGGGATGTAAAGGTCATGAAGAAATACGTCATAGGCGCAACAGATGTAAAGATAGTGTCGCTAGGACTCACCATTTATAGAGACTATCTGCTTGAGCTGGCGCGGAGATTCCTCTCGGGGTACAACGTGGATGTCAAGGTTAAGGAGGCAGTTCACCGCGAGGTAGAGGCGCTGGAGAAGGTTTTGAGGGAAATAAATCCTGAAACGGAATTTATTCTAAGGGACCCTGATGAGGCGACCAAAAGGCTAATGCTAAACGCCTGCGAAATCTTCGACGGAGTATTCCAAGTCGCCAAGAAAAGCGTGTTTCAGGGAATCGATATACGTGAAATTGACTATCTGGAGAAGCGGTTGAGAGCTCTCAAAGAGTCACCGATACTCTTAGAGGTTTAACACATCGATCAGCCGCCGACAGTGTGCATCGGCCTCACGTGGCTTGGCATCTTGTTTCGCATGAGCAGGGTCTCGACTCCGCTGAATTTTTGCTTAAATGCGTGTTTGATGAAGTCGGCAATCTGTTGGTCGGAGGCACCATTCCTCAAGAGGGGCTTCAAGTCATACTCGTCCCTGCTAAACAGGCAAGGCACAACCTTCCCATCGGCCTTAATCCTTATCCTATCGCAGTCTGAGCAGAAAGGATCTGACATAGAAGATATAACGCCTATCTCTCCAACCTCTGTGTCCCTGAAGCCGAAGTATTTAGCGGTCGACCCTGCCTCCCGAGGCTTCTGATAGAGTTCGTAGCTCTCTAATAATGACTCGATTATTTCCTTGGCTGTCACGACCTTATCATAGTTCCAGAGCCTCTCTCCGTCGAAGGGCATAAACTCGATGAATCTAACCGTGATTCCTGTTCTCCTAGACAGTTCAGCGAAATCGACGAGCTCATCATCATTACAGCCCCTGATTATCACCGCATTTATCTTCACGTTTAGGCCGGCGTTAAGCGCCGCCTTTATGCCGCTCATCACACGGTTAAACACGCCTTTAAACCCGACGACCTCTTCAAATCTCTCAGGCTTCAGGCTGTGAAGGCTCACGGTTACGCTTCTCAACCCGGCGGAGGCAAGCCTCGCCGCGAAGATGGACAGGTAGAAGCCGTTCGTTGTCATAGAAACCCCCTCCACACGGGGGATGGAGGATATGGACTTGACGAGCTCGTCGACACCCTTTCTGACGAGAGGCTCACCCCCGGTCAGCCTCACGCGCGAAACACCCATCGAGGCCAGAATTCTCACGACTCGCGTTATCTCCTCAAAGCTAAGAATCTCCTCCTGCGGTAGCCAGACCGGCTCCTTCGGCATACAGAAGCTGCATCGGAAATTACACCTATCGGTCACAGATATCCTTGCCTTTCTGGCGACACGCCCATATCCGTCGACGAGCCGAGCCAAATACCTGCTACTCACTTCTGAGGGCAGGTTATATAAACGTCACATCTCTAGCCACTGCTGATGGAGAAGTGATGCAAATCAGCCTTTGGGCGCTGGCCGGGTACCTTGTCTCCTAAACCCTCACCTTAGATGGGCTGAGGATGTGTGGGTTAAGTTAAGATACATTTAAACGATGCCATTTGACGTTAAAAACATAGGTGGTGTGATTGGCTGCTCTCGGTATGGCTGGTGCTTATGACAGAGCGATTACTGTTTTCTCGCCTCAGGGCCGTCTGTACCAAGTTGAGTACGCGCTAGAGACGGTTAAGTCTGGGTCAACCGCTGTCGGTCTCTGCGTCAATGAGGGAGTCGTACTCGCGGTGGAGGAGAGGGCCTACAGCAGGCTTCAGAACCCGGGCTACTCTCAGAAGCTCTTTCAGATTGACGAACACGTAGGGGCTGCGAGCTCCGGCTTGATCTCTGATGCCAGAATCCTTGTGGACAGCGCTCGCGTTTATGCCCAGATCTATCGCCTCACATATGATGAGGCTCCGACTGTTGAGACGATAGCCAAGAGGGTGGGGGACACTATGCAGCTTTACACGCAGCACGCTGGAGTGAGGCCCTTTGGTGTTGCACTACTGATAGGCGGAGTGAACAAGGATGGGCCCAGCCTCTTCTATACAGAGCCGAGCGGCGTAGTGATGGAGTATCGGGGATGGTCGATTGGTAGAGGTGGTGATAAGGTAAAAGAGATCCTTGAAAACCTCTATAGGCCAGACCTCACCTTAGAAGAGGCCAAGCGCCTGTGCGTCAGGTCGCTGGTCCAAAGCATCGAGAAGACGGATGAGAAATGGTCGGCGAAACTCGTAGTCATACCAACAAGCACTAGACTCTACACACCAATAAGTCAAGAAGAAGTAAACAGGCTCGTAGAAGAAGCGTTGAAGAGCTAAGGCAGCCAAGAGTATAAATACCCATCATTCACTTAGGTTGTCTAGACATTGAGCAAGAGATATACTGTTGCGAGAGTCACAAAAGGCGGGACGACTTATGAAATACTTGTGGACCCGGATAATGCTTTGAAGGTTAAGATGGGTGCCGACTTGCCTCCCTCAAAATTCCTAATCTATGAGGAGGTTTATCGAGACTCGAAGAAGGGAATCCGGGCCAATAGCAACGAGCTCCAAAAATCCTTTGGCACGACAAATATTCAGGAAATAGCGCTGAAGATATTGAAGGAGGGGGAGCTCCAGATCACTTCAGAGCAGAGGAGGAGGCTCATAGATGAGAAGAAGCGCCAGATAATTGATTTTCTCAGCAAGCACGCTATAGACCCGAGGACGAACACGCCAATTCCTCCACAGAGGCTAGAGTTATCTTTGGAGGAGGCGGGAGTCTCGATTGACCCGTTCATTGACGCCAAAAAGCAAGTTCCGAAGATTCTGGAGAAGCTTAAGATGGTTTTGCCCTTGAAGGTTGGACTGGCTATATTCTTGGTCAGGGTCCCTAACGAGGCTCAGCCGGTCGTGTACAGAAATCTGAGATCGGTTGGCAAGATATTGAAGGAGGAGTGGGCGCAGGACGGGTGGTGGAGGTGCGAGCTTGAAGCACCTGCCGGCATGATCACAGAGTTGGTAGAGCTTATCAACAAGTATACTTCGGGGAAGGGGGAAGTGAAGCCGGAAGGTGAGGGGAGATGACGATTCATATCCGTGAACGGGATATCGTGACGCCGGGGCAGATACTCTCAGATGAGCCGAGAACCGCAGGCGCGTATACTTACGTCTTGAATGGTAAGGTCTATGCAGCGTTGGCTGGAGTCGTCCAGCTTAAGGACTCAAAGATCAATATTCTGCCTGGGAAGGCGCCCTACAAGCCCAGCGAGGGTGACTCGGTGGTGGGGATAATAATTGACTCTAAGCCGAGTAACTTCGAGGTTGACCTGGGCTGGCACTTAGTAGGTTTTCTTCATAACCCGCGGCAGCGGTCGCGGCTTAGGCTCCAGATCGGCGACGTGGTATACACGGAGGTCAGATACTCGGGAATTAGGGGGGTCTTCCTCGAGGGGGGGCAGAGGCTCATTAAGATTGACCGCGGCCTCCTGATTCGAATTAGCCCCGTGAAGATTCCGAGAATAATTGGAAAGCGTGGAAGCATGTTAAACACTTTAACAAGTGAGAGTGGCTGTAAGCTTTATGTTGGTAGGAATGGATTGATAGCGATAATCGGCGACAGCCCGGAGAAAGAGCTTGCGGTGGCCTCGGCTATAAGAATGATTGAGGAGGAAACACATATACCCGGACTAACTGAGAGGGTTACTAGCCATCTCAGGAAGAAGATGATTGGGGGTGAGATTGTTGGAGAAGGCTGAGCAGAGGCTGATTACTGAGGACGGCAGAAGAGTGGACGGCAGGGGGCTTGACGAGATGAGGCCCGTAAAGATTGAGGCAGGCGTCCTCGATAGAAGTGATGGCTCGGCATACATAGAGATGGGTAAGACGAAGATTTACGCCGCCGTCTACGGCCCTAAGGAGGCACATCCACGCCACCTCGCACAGCCCCACAAAGCAATTCTGAACTGCCGCTACCACATGGCCTCCTTCAGCGTCGAGGGTAGAAAGGCTCCGGGAATGACCAGGAGAGAGATTGAGCTGAGTAAGGTTATTCGTCAAGCGCTTGAGAGCGTAGTTATCCTTGAAGAATTCCCCCGCTCCGCAATAGACATCTTCATCGAGGTAATACAGGCTGACGCCGGAACCCGAACCGCAGGGCTCACCGCAGCATCGCTAGCATTGGCAGACGCAGGTATCCCGATTCTCGACCTCTGCCCAGGTATAGCTGTGGGGAAGGTGGAGGGCAGAATAGTCCTTGATCCCAGCGAGGAGGAGGACAAGAAGGGCGAGGCAGATATGCCCGTCGCCATGGCGCCGAGACTTGACTCAATTGTGCTACTACAGCTTAATGGGAGGTTGAGAAGTGAGGAGTTCAGGGAGGCGCTTCTCCTCGCCAAAAAAGGCATCAACGTTCTCTATGAGCTCCAGAGAAAGGCTCTCTCTAAGAAGTTCGCGAGCTTCAGCCCTATGGATGAGGAGTGAGACCTCATGTATAGGATTGGAACCAAGCCCTACCCCACCAAAATAATGCACGACAAGCTCTACGAGCTTATACTGCGCGGTGAGAGGCTTGACGGGAGAAGACCCTATGACTATCGCACTATCGAGATCAAGACCTCGATCATTGAGAAGACGGATGGCTCGGCCCTAGTCAACTTGGGAGGGACGAAGATTATTGCAGGCGTCAAAACAAGTTTAGGTCAGCCCTACCCAGACACACCAGAGCAGGGCAACATAGTCGTGAACGCCGAGCTATTACCTCTCGCTTCAAGTTTCTTCGAGCCCGGCCCACCAGACGAGAAGGCCATAGAGCTTGCCAGGGTTGTCGATAGATGTATCAGAGAGTCGAAGATGCTTGACCTTGAAAAGATTGTATACATTCCGGGCAGGACGGTTCTCGTGGTGTACATCGATGTATACGTCTTGGATTATGACGGCAACTATTTCGACCCTGCGGTGCTGGCATCTGTGGCCGCACTCGCCACGGCGAAGATACCGGTCTACGAGGTTAGGGACGGTGAGGTCGTCTTAAGCCATGAAGCGAAGACAAGCCTGCCCATCCGCAGATTTCCTGTCTCCGTGACCATTGGTCTGCTGGGAGACAAGATAATCGTGGACCCGACATCTCTGGAGGAGTCTGCAATAGACACTTCAATAGTTCTTGGATGGTCTCAGGAGGACGAAGTAGCTGCTATTCAAAAAAACCTTCAAGGCCTCATCAGCTTTAACGTCATGGATGAGATAATACGCGTCTCTAAGGAGAAGGCAAATGAGTTGAGGACTAGGCTTATGGAGGCCGTTGGTCGTGTGGGAATAGAGCCTTAGGAGCCGCAGATTTGGCTCGAGCTCCTCTGCGATGGATATATAGGTTAGATTTGTCGATCATGTTGCAGGTTAAGAGATATGAGGGCGGGTGTAGGTGTAACTAAGAGGTTTGGCGCAAGATACGGCTCTAGGCTGAGAAAGAAGGTGGAAGAGATAGAGCTCGAGCAGAGAGCCTTAAACGTTTGCGAAAAATGTGGGAAAAAGGCCGTGAGAAGGGTCTCGGTAGGAGTCTGGGAGTGTAGGAAGTGCGGCTACAAGTTCGCCGCCGGAGCCTGGTCGCCGAGACTGACCAGCTGAGCCTGGTCTCTTGCCGCCGCTCAGCACTTCTTGAGTAATGTTTTAATTTAGCTGTGGGGACTCTGAGCACGGTGATTTACGATTGTCCACTGGACAGGTGCCGCCGAGCATCCAACAACAAGTCGCGAGGCTACAGCAGCTCCAGCAGACGCTCAGCGTGATATTGGCCGAGAAGCAGAGGCTTCAGTCTGAGCTTGAGGAGATTAACCAAGCCCTTGAAGAGCTTGGCAAAAGCCCGGAAGACATAGCTGTTTACAAGGCCGTGGGCCCTATACTTGTCCAGACAACCAGGGAGAAGGTTGTAAGCGAGCTCTCAGAGAAGCGGGACCTGAATGACACAAGGCTCAAGGTAATCGAGAAGCAAGAGGGCCGTACGAGGTCTCAGCTCGAGGCCCTACAGAAGGAGCTCCAGAGCCTGCTTGGCCAGCGAGGAGAGTAGTTAGACGGTATTGAGATAGCGTTGCTTGGTAAGGTTATCAAGTTGGCCCGCCCTATCATTTGTAGGAGATGAGAGAGTCGGAGTTAATCTCGAAACTGATAGATGACCTTAATGGGCTCAAAGGTAAGAAAGTAGCTATACTGGAACATGTTGGAGGAGACCCAGACGCTATGGCTAGCGCCTTCGTCCTCTCAAATATACTTACAAGCTGGGGCGTCGATGTTCGCGGAGTCTCTATTCCGCTCCATGTCAGTGACCAGACAGAGAAGATGGCGGTTGCGCTCGGAATCATAGTGAGAAAAGACCTCCCGGAGGCAGACGCCTATATCGCGGTCGACGCAAGCTCAATCACCATGCTCTCACCGTTCTACGAGGATCTATGTGGCGAGTTGATATTGATTGACCATCACGAGAAGAGTGAGGATAAAATTAGGGGGCGAATATATTCCTCGACAGCTTATCAGTCCACGAGTGAGATAATCTTAGAGCTTGCCGAGTCCACCGGATACGTTCTCAGCGAGCTAGAGGCGTCAGCACTATTCGCCGGCATATATTTCGACACCGTCAGACTCTCCGTCGCGGACTCGGAGACTCTCAGGAAGGTTGGACGCTTAGGTGGTTACGGAGCTTCTCCGCGAAAGATTATTCAGCAGATTGATTCTCCGACCGATTACTCTGAAAGAATTGCAAGGATAAAGGCAGTTAAGAGGGCTGAGTTCTATAAATGTGGCGACGTGTTGGTTGGAATAACGAGGGTTAGCTCCTTTAAGCCGGCCGCGGCGAGGACGCTCCTAGCCGCGGGCGCCCATATAGCATTAGTGGGTGAAGAGATAGATGGTGAGGCTGAGATATCTTTGAGGCAGGTTCCCGAGATGATGGACCAGCTGAAGCTCAACCTTGTTAAAGACGTTGTTGAGCCGATTGCGAGGGCTTTTGTCGGAGAGGGTGGGGGACATGCCTCGGCGGCCAAGCTCAGGGTTAAGGGTGATTTAGGACAGGTCTTCGATAGGTGTCTGAACCAGATCTCCTATCTTCTTGGAGCTCCGACTGTGAGGGTAATCGATTGAGAAGCGCAATAGAGGTTGAGAACCTCTCATTCAAATATATGGGCTCTGAGTTTTTTACCCTTAGGGATGTCTCTCTCAGAGTGGATGAGGGGGAGTTTGCAGTCATAGCGGGCGCCACGGGGTGCGGCAAATCCACCCTCTTCAAGTGCATCATAGGGCTGATTCCACAGATGTATCAAGGAGACTACTCAGGCCGGGTCAGGGTTAAAGGGATTGACCCCTCAAGGGTCCCCATAAGCAGGGTCGCCCAGCTGGCGGGGTTGGTCTTCCAGAACCCAGACAACCAGCTCTTCGCGTTAACGGTGGAGAACGACGTAGCCTTCGCTCTAGAGAACCTAGGACTTGAGAGGGAGGAGATTGAGAGGCGCATCTCAAGGGCGTTCAAAATCATGGGGATCGAGGACCTCAGAAATAAATCACCTTTCGAGCTCTCAGGCGGGCAGAAGCAGCGTGTCGCGATCGCGTCTGTCCTTGCACTTGAGCCAGAGATACTTCTCCTCGACGAGCCCACATCGTCTCTGGATGGGGCGACGGCTAAGAAGCTCTTAGACGAGCTAAGAGAGATTAACAGGCGTGACGGTATAACGGTCTTGATATCCGAGCATAGGCTTGACCTGGTGTTGAGGGAGGCGTCGAGGCTGATAGTCATGGATGAAGGGAAGATAATTGCTGACGATGATCCGAGGAGCGTTGTCAGGCGCCTGCTTTCAGAAGATTACGACGCTGTTGAGCTTCCTAAGCTCTCGAAGATTGCTTGGTCGCTGAGACTTTGCGGCGATGGGGCGATACCTTTGACTCAGAAGGAGTTTGTGGGCCTTATGCTGAGGTGTAGCCGATGATAGAGTTTGAGAAAGTGACGTATACCTATCCTTCTGGCGTTACTGCGCTTAGGGACATCAGCCTATCGATAGGTGGTGGAGAGATTGTGGCCCTGATGGGTGAGAATGGTGCAGGTAAGACAACCTTCCTCAAGCTATTGAACGGCCTTCTCAAGCCGACTTCGGGCGTTGTAAGGGTTGACGGCGTCGATACAAGAACGACGACCGTAGCATCCCTCGCTAGGCTCGTCGGACTGGTCTTTCAAAACCCAGACAGCATGTTCTTCTGCCCCACCGTTTTGGAGGAGGTTAGCTACGCGCTAATACAGTTTGGTCTATCGAAAGAGGAGGGGGCCAAACAGGCTGAGAAGACTCTCATATCCCTCGGACTCTGGCATCTAAGAAACCTATCACCCTTCACGCTGAGCGGCGGGGAAAAGAAGAGGCTGGCAATAGCGGTGGTGATGGCTTGGTCGCCGAAATACGTGGTGATAGACGAGCCGACTTCGGGTCTTGACGGGAGGGGGAAGAGGACCTTGAAGGAGCTACTCGAGGAGCTGCTGAGGGGAGGAAAATGCGTCATTATCTCGAGCCACGACGTCGAGTTCGTATCAGAGGTCGCCTCAAGGGTCGTCTTACTTAGGCGCGGCGAGGTCATAGCCGACGGCCCCTCAGAGGAGATTTTGACCAACACCGAGCTCCTCACGAGTGCCTCCCTACTAACCCCCCAGATACCAGCTTTGTTCAAGGAGCTAAGGGACCAGGGATTCCGCGGCCTAAATCACCGATGCATAAAAATGGAGGACGCCCTGAGAGAGCTCTCCTCGCTTCTCGGCCGCCCAAACCTTGACCTACGGAGTGGCTCGGCTTGAGCTTCTCACTTCTTCAGTCTCTGAGATATAGGAGCCTCGAGACACCCATCCATAGGCTAGACCCTAGAGTGAAGCTCCTAGCCTCCCTATCCTTCCTCTCAACGGCGCTGCTCTTCGGGGACTTCTGGGGGGGACTCCTTTCTGTCTCCACCGCGATAATCTTAACTCAGCTGGTACTACTCGGCGTCGCGAGGTCCGCGAGCTACCTACTAACAACGATTCGAGGAGCCACACCCTTAGTCGCCCTAGTGTTTATCTTGAGCCTCTGGGGAGCCTGGGACCTTACACCACAGCTAGTAGAGCTTATCTACAGGGCCACAGGCTCAAGCATAAGATTTCTCGCCTTCATAACCTCGTTCAACCTATTCTTCCTCACCACCTCTCCGGACGAGTTTGGAAAATTGATGCTGAAGCTAAGGATACCCTACGTGTACACATTTACATTCGTGGCGGCGGTTAGGCTCGCGCCTGTCATAGCTGATGAGGCGCAGGAGATAATTAACGCTCAGAGGTCTAGGGGTGTCGAGTTTGAGAGGGGGAACCCGGTCAAGAGGGTTAGAGCTCTCGTCGGAGTCTTCATTCCTCTGCTTGTGAACTCTCTTAGAAGGGCTTACGAGATGGCTGAGGCGCTTGAGGTAAAGTGTTTCGGGGCATCTAGCAGGAGGACGACGTTAAGGGACATCAAGGCAACGCGGAGAGACTATAAGGCTGCTCTACTCGTCTTATCAATAACAGGCGCGGTTTTTGCCGCGAAGTATCTTGGCCTCTTTACGGGCCTACCCTAGAGACTGCGCGCCTGTCTATTATCCATTCTATATCCGATAAAAGCGCCGAGACTGTGGATTCCCCAGCACCCTTGCCTATCAGCGTAAGCTCTCCCATCACCTCTGTCCTGAATTGAATAGCGTTTAGCGTCCCGTGGACACATAGGGGGTGGTTAAGCCTTACTAGGCGTGGAGCCACGTAAAGGTGCCCACCTTCAATGCTCCCCACAAGCTTTATTGTCATGCCCATCTCCTTCGCAGCCATAACCGCGTCCGACGTCACCTGAGTTATTCCTTTCACATATACATCATCCAGCCTCTTATCCATACCGAGGAGGGCATTAGCAAGTATGACGACCTTGCAGGCCGAGTCAATCCCCCCCAAGTCCAGGCTAGGGTCTCTCTCAGCGAGACCCATCATCTGCGCCTCCTTAAGTGCCAAGTCAAGGGGCAGACCCTCAAAATGCATCCTCGTCAGAATATAGTTCGTGGTGCCGTTGAGGATGCCGCGAACCGATCTGATCCTGTCTCCCCGGAGCGAGTGCCTTGCGAGAGAGAAGACAGGAATTCCGCCCCCAACCGTAGCCTCATACAGTAGAGATGCTCCCGCGGACTTGGCTGTGGAGATAAGCTCCCTGTATGCGACGACCAGCGGGCCCTTGTCGGCGGTTACCACATCGATGCCTCTCCTCAGCGCCTCCCGGATATACGTGAGGCCCGGGTTTCCCGTGTAGACGTTTGTCGGTGTAAGCACCACTATCAGGTCAAGGAGCCCATCCTCGATCAGCTGTAGAGGAGTATCTTGTTTGAAGCCCCTATGAGTCGATAGGTCTCTTGGAAGGGACTGCTTGTCGAATCCATCTCTGCTGAATATGTATCCCTTTGAATTTGCCAGAGCGGTGAGTAAGAGTCCGCGTGGACGATAGTCTGTTAGAGCCTGCGCAAGTCGGGTGCCAAGGAAGCCGTACCCTATTATGCCGCATCGTATCAAAACTCTTCACGCACGACCAAGCAGTTGTTTTCTTCGGCGAGAAGCTCGAGGCTGGAGAGTAGTGATTCTCTGTAGTCAGCCGGCACGCTAAAGAGAATCCTGATGTAGGGAGACCTGCTGCCCCCGCCGTAGGACAGGCTAATAACCTCTCCGCGGCCCTCAAAGACGCTTCTCAGCTTCTCCACACCCATGCTCCCAATTATCAGGACAGTTTCTATGTTACGCTCAAGCGACTCAGTGCTCAGCACAGGTATGCCTGAAGCCTCTATCCCCGCCCTCGCGCGCTCAAAGTTCTCATGCGAGGGAAACTCGACAGAGAGGCTAACAGGGACGTAGCCTGCAGTAAGCTGCTCTCTATTATGTATTATAGAGATGATGTTTCCACCATTGATTGCAATCTTTTCCAAAGCCGTGAGCAATGTTCCAGGCCGATCTGTCAGGCCGAGAGTTAACCTGATTCTCATCTCCTCTGACACTCTTCAGCTATCGTCCTGCCTTAAGAGCTCTTCGCACCGCGCTCTAAAAGCCTCTTAGCTGCGGTAGACGCCGAGCCGAGCTTGATTATCTTTTCCGGCCTAGCGGGGGGTAATGGCCTCTTCTCGATCTCAGCAAGCTCGAATAGGCTTCCTGACAGCATGTGGCTGAGGGAGTTAAAGCGCTTCTGATATTTCCTTTCGCTTGGCTTGGATAGGTAGCCGATCTCGGCCAGCTCGTCTAAAAGGGAGGAGATGCTTCTCCGGGCCTTACTGTTGGCTCTGAGCTCGTTTGGAATATATGTGTCTAAATCACTTAGCTTGAACGGGGAATCCCCTATCTTGTTTATTGCGGTCAGAATGCCTGCAATATGCTCTTGTTTGAGGTATCGACGGTTCTTGGCTAATAGTTTAATGATGGGGTTCAAGCCTGTCGCACCTGAGCCGCCGATGCATCACTTCTCTGCGACACCTCTTCCCAGCAGAGCCGAGACCTCGCCCAGAGTCATCGCCCTGACAAGTTTCCCCGACCTGTTGATACCGGATCTAAGGAGGGCGTCCTCAATTCTTACGTAGTCCTTTTTCTCGTAAGCCCGCGGAACACCGACATAAACCCTCAGCCTCTTCAGGGCCTCCCTCCCCCTAGCCTTCCTTCTAGGCAGCATCCGTGCAACGGTATACCATAAAATTCCGTCGGCCCTCCTAGGATACCAAACCTGAGGCTCCTCGATAGATGAATACCAGGTCCTCCCTATCAGCTTGAGGTATCGGCTCAGTATCACCTTTTTTGACCCTGTGATCAGGACCTTGTCAGCGTTTATGATGACTACTCTTTCCCCGGATAAAAGCATCTTTGCCACATAAGACGCTAACCTTCCAAGCCTGTGACCTGCTCCATCAATAATCACAACCTCCTCAGCTCTCTGGCTTATCACGGGCATCACATCACCTCTAACCCACGAGTATGAAACCCTTACCGTCGCCTCCCTTGCTGAGATATTCTTCTAGGTAGAGGGCCTCTCCACCCGCTTCACGGATCTTGCGGTGTGCTACCTCGGAGAAGTCAAACGCCACTACGTCTAGGCGCTTCTCTAGAACTCCCGCACCCAAGAGCTTGCCCATTACTAGCACCTTTCCTCCAGGAGGGGCGACCTTGTTGAGGTGGTATATGTTGACTACGCGCCACTTCCGTGAAGGCTTCTCCAGATTTTCTAATACGGCCGCCCAGAACCTGCTCCTCTTAGCGAGCCTGCGCACCTTGGCCTTAACCAGTTTTGTCTTCTCCACCCGTAACCACCTTCGCTATATTCTCCTTAAGCTCTGCAACCATCTCCTCAAATATCTTAGTAGCCTCTAAAACCATTCTGCGGGGAGGGAGGAAGCCGAACGACTCCACATAGATCATCCTCCTACCATCCTCCTCGTAGAGCGTAGCGATTCCTGACTGCCACTTGGCATGTTTTTTACCCTTGCCGAGGCGGACATAGAGTTCAAGCTCGACGCTCTGGCCCGGGGCCAGCTTAACTATTTGGAAATCTCCGCTTATCGGCGCCACTTTCTCGGAGCCGCTCTCGCGGAGAAGGTCCGCGGCATAGACGGTCTCAACCTCCTCTTTAGATGTTCGTCTCAGGGAGAATCTGACGCTGCACTTGTCGCAGCCGAGAGCGCTTCCGCAGTCACACTTTTCGGGGAGGACATAGTTGTCAATGTCGGTGACGAAGGGTATTAGGGAGATTCTGTGAGCCAGCACCTCGTTGGCGAGAACTGAGGTGTTCTCGATGACGAGCACTTCCTCTACGGCCATTGTGGGAACCTCGTTTATTATAATACGTCTGAGTGCATTCCCCACGCTAAGCGGCATGTCGACAAGCTCTACCCGGAGCCAGTTCTCTCCTTCCCCAGCTATTTTGACCTTGTTAGACACAGCTGATTCTACCAGGTCCCCGCATGTATTAAACTCTCTTCGGGACTCCAGAGAGCTTTAAATTAACGTATGGCCTGATTGCATAAACAGATGGGAGACCCCAAGCGCCCTAGAAAGAAGTATGAGACACCTAAGAATCCCTGGCAGGAGGAGAGGCTGAAAGATGAGCTCAGACTCCTCGGGGAGTACGGTCTGAGAAATAAGAGGGAACTTTGGATAGCTGCCTCGATACTTAGGAAGTATAGAAATATAGCACGGTCTCTCTTCGTCCTGACCGGGGAGGAGAGGGGGATTAGGGAGAGGGCCCTTATCGAGAGGCTCTACGCGATGGGGCTGGTTCCCGAAAACGCTGACGCAAATTACGTCCTTCAGCTCTCTGTCAAAGATATCCTGGAGCGTCGGCTACAGACAGTAGTTTACCGCCTTGGGCTAGCCAAGACGCCTCATCACGCCCGGCAGCTCATCACACATCATAAGATAGCCGTGGGTGACAGGGTCATCTCTGCGCCCGGATATCACGTTATGCGGGGAGAGGAGGAGAAGATTAGGATTCTGACGCCTCCGAAGATTGCAGCTTAGACCCTTCTTCCTCTTCTTCCGCCCTTTCTCCTGACACTGTCGTGTGGTAGCGGAGTTACGTCTTCTATTCTCCCAATCATTACTCCGGACCTGGCTATGGCTCTAATCGCAGCCTGTGTGCCCGGACCCGGTGTCTTGGACTGCACGCCGCCGGGAGCCCTCACTCTAATGTGTACCGCGTTTATCCCCTTCTGCTTCAGTATCTCCATCACATAGTTGGCTGCGCGGGTTGCTGCGTATGGTGAGGACTCTAGCCTACCGGACTCGACAAACATGCCGCCTGAAGCCATAGCAAGTGTCTCCGCACCCGTTAAGTCTGTGGCATGGATGATGATATTGTTGTAGGAGGAGTAGATGTGGATTATCCCCCAGACCTCTCTCCGAGTTTCGCTACTCGCGACTCCCTGTGCCTCTGACATCCTAAACAAAGTTTTTGGGGGCTTCAGTATTTTAGTTTTGAGCAACTAGGACGTGAGGGCTAAGCTATGAACCGGCGCAAGTTTTTCAGACTAATCCGGGCTGCCTCCACACCATCCTGTGGAAAAACAGGGGCCACGTCACGCACCATAAACTCCGGCGGAGTCTCCACGTTCAGAAACCCGTCATACCCCGCTGATCTGAGGCCGCTTATGAATCCGGGCCAGTCTACCGAGCCCTCTCCAACCAGCCTAAAACCTCGAGGACCCCGGCTCTGAAAGTCATAGTCTTTTGCGTGGACCATCACGAACCTGTCGCCCAGAACCTCGACCCAGTGCTCATATGGAGCGAGCTCCAAAGCGTTGCCCACATCGAAGTAGAAACCCACTGACTCGGAGCCGGTTTCTTCTATGAATCGTCTAAAGGATAGGGGGTCGTAGAGAAAGCGGTTCCAGACGTTCTCCAACCCGATCTTCATGTTAAGGTCCTCGGCCCAGCGAGATGCCTCCACGATGGCGGACAGGGCTAGGCTGTAGGTTGCCTTGAAGCTTGTTCTGGACCGCGCGACCGTGGGCACTACGAGAAGGGTTTTTGCTCCAAGGTCTGCTGCAAGCTCAAGCCCCTTCCTGAGAAGCTGGAGGGCGATAGATCTCTCCGACTCGCTTGTAGATGCTAAGTCATATTTCCAGAAGACACCGGTGGCGACGCTTGGAATCGAGAGGCCCAGCTCTTGGGCGACCTCGACTAGATGAACCCTATCCTTCTTCGAGAGCCTGTCAGGCGAGTAGTTGGAGTCGTCATACACCACCTCCACACCGTCGTAGCCAAGCTCAGCCGCCACTTTGAAGACCCCTTCCATTCCCGAGGGCAGGTTAAGTCCCCAACCGCCAACTGTCCAGGCGTTAAGACCGATCTTCACAACTAGTTAAGCTGAGCTAGGAGGTATTAAGGGATTCATAGACGGTGGCGTCCCTTAGACCCAGCTCGTAAAACATCCTCCTCCTAGTCAGGCACCCGTCACAGGCGCCGCAGTGAATCTCACCTGCCCTCCAGCAACTCCATGTATACTCCAGCGGTACTCCAAGCTCGACGGCCATCTGGTATACTTGGCGCTTGGTGTATTCTAGGAGGGGCGCCTCCACGGTTAGACCATAGGATGGAAGGCTCTCCCTCAGCAACTCATTAAACCTCTCAATGAGCGATGATGCCACGTCTGGGAAAAGTTTGGAGTCCTCATAGTTGTGCCCCACGACCACTCTTTTAGCGCCAACCATGAAGGCTAGATGTGCGGCGAGAGAGTAGAACAGGAGATTTTTCACGGGAATGAAGACAGACGGAAGAACGCGGCCGCCAGAGTTCAGCGATTGAGAGCCGGGCATATCCTCGATCTCTCTGATATATGGCGCCTCGACGACGATATGCCTCTTCACAGCTGCTAAGGCCGCAAGCTTCTCGGCACACCTCATCTCTCCGCTGCTTCGCCTATAATAATTCACTGTCAGCGTGTATAGCTCGACATCTGGGCTATCCCTCTTAACGAGCCACAATGCAACCGCGGAGTCAACTCCCCCGGAGAAGAGGACCAGAACTTTCTCAGACATGCCCCTCCCGGTGTATGACACTCTCGGCGGATTTCCCGACGCCCTCTGACGCAACAACCTTAACGTAAACCACGTTTTCAGGCATGCGTCTCATTATGGACTCCGCTATGTATGCCGTGATATTCTCGATTGTGGACTCGAAGGGGGCTATAAAGACCTCTGACTGCGGAGCGACTACAAGGTATTCACCGCCCTTCCCAGAGAACCTGATAGTGACCCGGCCGTCGGCAGCCGATTCTATGTATCTCTCGCAGACGATTATCTTGTGATCTACGACCGAGACGACCTCTCGAGCTATCCTCTTAAGAAGTCCGAAATCGACGACGAGCCCTGGCCCCACCTTCTCGCCTCCAGCCTCTATGGAAAGGCTAGCGGTGTGACCATGAATAGTAGAGCATTTCTCAATCGCGGGCAGGAAGTGCGCATAGTCAAAGTTTAGAGATCCCTCATCCAGCCTTATTTTTACGAGCTTCTCCGAGTGCGGCAAGTCTGAATGCTGGCCCCCGCCTTGAGTGTAGTGCCACCACCCAGTCTATTAATGTTAGCTCACCCCTCCTAGAAGGCAGCTATCGGGGGCCCTTTAAACCGTATTTAGGGATGTCTGTGAAGGCTGTCGCCCACCACTACCCAAACTATATGCACTGGGTCAGATGAGGCTAAGAGTTTTACGTAGGGGATGGAAGACAGTGGAGGGTTGTCTCGGACGTGAGGGCTGCCGAGGTGGTTATTATCGGCGGAGGACCTGCTGGACTTATTGCGGCCGCCGAGACTGCGAGGCTCGGACTAGACGTCTTACTGCTTGAGGAGGACGAGATTGTTGGCCGACCGGAGAGGTGCGCGGGCTTATACAGCATTAGGGGGCTCGAGAGGCTCGGGATACAGCTCAGTAAGAAGTATGTCCAGAACCTTGTCTGGGGGGGAGTAATACATTCTCCCAGCGGCGAGGCCTTCGAGGTCTCCTCTCCAGAGCCTGTGGCCATAGTGGCTGAGCGTGAGAGCTTCGATAGATATTTAGCCGAAAGGGCGTTAAAGATGGGGGTCGAGACCCGCCTAGGCAGCCGCGCCACCTCCTGCAGCCTAGGAATTGATTCAAAGTCCTGCGTGACGCGGCTGGAGGGTGGAGCTGAGATTAAGTCAGAAGCCGCTATAATCGCTGAAGGGTCGGCTGCGCGTCTATCCCGCAGAGTCTTTAAAGACTACTACGCGCCCTTCTGGCTCCCCATTGTCCAGCTCATAGTCAAAAATCATGGACTTGACAAGAGGGCCGCACACGTCTGGTTCAAGAGCTACTTAAAGGACTTCTTCGGATACCTAGTCCCGATCAACGAGGAACTAGGCAAACTTGGTGTGGCTGCGAGACAGGACCCTTTGAGAAAAGCCCAGAGGCTCATTAAAGAGGAGATGCCTGGCGCAAAAATCTTAGGCTACTCCGTGCATAGCGTCTATCGCGGGCCTCCGCTCGAGCTTGGCTTAAAAGGCAGGATACTTCTCGCCGGGGATGTGGCCGGTCAGGTAAAGGCCACGACTGGTGGAGGTATAGTCACGGGCGGACTATGCGCGAAGGCTGCCGCTTCACATATTCATAAGCTTTTGAGAGAGGGCGTTGACGGAGCTTATAAAACCGCCACGCGAGGCCTCTACCGAGAGCTCAAGGCCACATATTGGATCTCGAGGATGCTTTCTGGGCTAAGCGACAAGAACCTCGACGACATTATAAGAAGCATCAGAGAGTCTGGATTCAATAAAAGCCTCTCATTCCGCGGAGACATGGACTTCCAAGTTACAGGCGTGTTGAAAAGCCTCGCAACAGTTCAGGGGCTCAGATTCGCTACGAGCCTTATGAGGAGCCTCATCTAAGCTCGAGCGGTATATATTTCTTCGGATACTGGCCTTTATACAGGTGTAGAGGCCTTATGAGCTTATTATCCATCCAGTATTCCAAGATGTGGGACGCCCATCCGGCGGACCTACTGACTGCGAAGAGGGCTGTGAAGCTGTCCGGCGGGAGCCCGATTGTCCTGTAGAGTATGGGGGTCCAGAGGTCTAAGTTGGGGTAGATACCCCGCGGGGCTAAATATTCTTGCCCATAGGCGTCGAGGGCGACGGTTATTTCATATAGCCTCTTGACATCGCTATCCATGTAATTCTCGATGCCAGTTATGATCTTCTTGACAATCGTCGCGCGGGGGTCGTACATTTTGTAGACCCGGTGTCCGAAGCCCATTATCTTTCTTTTCTCAGATAACGCAGACTCAAGCCAGGCCCTGACCCTCTCCGGGTTACCTATCTCCATGGCCTGTGCGTAGCTAGCCTCGGCGGCTCCTCCGTGAAGAGGCCCCTTCAGTGCGAGTATCCCCGCCGCTATAGAGGAATATAAGTCGCTCAGGGTAGAGGCTGCTACGAGGCTCGCGAATGTGCTGGCGGGAATTCCGTGCTCAGCGTGGATGATGAGGAGGTCATCCAATACACGAGCAAAATCAGCATTCCTAACCTCCCCGTCTATCATGTATAACATGTTCTCGGCAAAGTTGAGGTCCCCCCTCGGAGGGACATACTCTCCGCCACTCCGAATTCTAAGTATAGCCGAGTAGAAGGACGCCATCTTTGCGACGGCGTCTATACCTGACCTCTTCTCGGCCGGGTCTCCACCTTTTTTTCCTCCACCCTCGAGAACCATCAACAACGAGAGGAGAGAGAGAATGTCTGTGCGGCTTACGTAATGTTTTATAGTCTCGATGTGTAGCGGCTGAAGCTCAAGGGACTCCCTCAGGAGAGATGTAAATTCCAAGTACTCTTTCCTGGTGGGGAGCCTCTGGTTCAGTAGTATGAATATCGTCTCCTCGAAGTTGCTTCTCTCGACCAAGTCTCTGACATCGTAGCCGGCATAGTAGAGGGCCCCCTGCTCCGTATCTATCATAGATATGGAGCTCTCTAATACGTATACACCTTCTAGCCCCTTCAATACATGTGTAGTGGAGGGCAATTAACTTACATGAGTATGAACATTATCCGCTTTATATATTTGAATTACAGCCTCGAGAGCGGAGCCATTAAATAACCCACGTAACGCAGACGGTCGAGTGACATGACCATGTTCCAGATATCCTCCAGCTCCTCCGGTGATAGCTTCTCCGCTGTGAGCCTCGCAAACTTGAGGCGGAGTTCCTCATCGGTTAGTGGATTCTTGTAATGTCCTTTCGGGTGGATGACTTCTTCCGAGTAAACTCTTCCGCCTTTAAGGGAGACCTCGACCGAGTTTGGGACAGCCTCGGGGTACAGTTCATCGTATCTGGGGTCGACCTCCACCCTCATCTTCTCAGCCAGCTCGAGGAATGCCGTGTCACGCATCTTTACGTCCTCGAAGCTGTCAAGCCAGATGTCGCCATCGAGCAGCGTCCTCGCCGTTATGTAGGGGAGGCTGTGGTCTGCCGTCTCCCTAGATTTCGGCCGCCACTTCTCAGGGTCTTTCACGATTATATTATAGGACACCTTGAACGTGCTCACTCTGACTCTCTCTACATCCTCAGGCTTTACCCGGCCTATCTGGGAAACTATCCGTGTTGCAGCCTCGACAGCCGACATTGAGTGGTATTCAACGGGCCACCACTTTATGGAGGTCTTTAAGATTCTGGTGGCCTGAGGGGTAAGTCTCGGCAGGTTGAAGGGGCCCGATATGGCCTTCATGTATCCCAGCTCTCCCTCGAAGATTGGCTTGGGTCCTGTAACTCCCTCTGAAGCTAGTAGAGCGGAAAAGATTCCGTGCCTAGCGGCGTATGCCGCGGCACACCCCTTCCACATGCTTAATTCCCCGGCCCGCGTCTGGCGGAGAGCGGCGGCGTTTACTCCAGCTATGTTTACAGCCTCGAAAGCCCTCTCAAAATCGAGCTCCAGCAAGGCGGCAGCACCAGCAGCCGCACCAATCGCGATATTCGAGACATGGTCAAATCCTCTGTCCCTTATGGTGGCCGCGTCCGCCAAGGCGCAAGCCACCTCATACCCGACCAATACTCCCTTCAAAAGGTCTTCTCCCGAGGCCTCGAAGGCTTCCGCAAGAGCGATTAAGGCTGGGATCATGTCACTTGGATGAATTGCCTCTCGGGAGAGGTAGGTGTCGTTGAAGTCGAGATACCGGACCATAATGCCGTTGACCAAGCTCGCGTCTTGGGGAGAGGCCTTTAAGTCGCTTCCTATGACGGTTGAGCCCTGAGCCGTGGGCCATCTCCTCAAGAGCCTCTTGGCTGAGGCCACTGGAGGCGCGTTAACCGCTGCCACCATGACCGCGAGGGAGTCTAGAATTCGCCTCTTACCCTCCTTTATCGACTCCTGCGCGAAATCAGCCATGCCGGTTTTTGAGGCATAGAAGCCTATCTGCTCAGCAACAGTCTCTTCCATTACTCCCGAATCCCTCCAAAGGTCGCGTTTCATATTTTTAGGTTCTCTCCAAGGAGTGTGTTAGCGATAAATTTATTTACCGGCTGGAGAAATAGGGCGGTTACAGGTGTGGTAAAGATGTGCTGCTGCACACCCAGTGAGCTAAGCAACAGGGCGAAGGCGAAGAGGAAAACTGTTGAGGAGCAGAAGGCTGCAGAGATACCGGTTACACAGAGTTCTTAACAGAATAAAATAGCCTTTTCTTTAGTTAATGTATTTGGATAAGTATCTCTTTAGACTTTCCAGGTCCGAGGTGGTCTAAGAGAGTTGGATTTCGAGCTATCACCGGAGACCAAGATGTTTAGGGACAATATCTCTGAGTTTTGTCGGAGGGTTATAGCGCCAAGGTGGGTTGAGATAGACGAGGGCGGGAGGATTGAGCAGGATGTCATCCGCCAGTTGGCCTCCCAGGGGCTCTTGGGCCTTGTTTTAAGCGAGGATTACGGCGGACAGAATGGAGGGTTTCTTGAGGCGGCGCTCGCGGGGGAGGAGCTGGCATATCACGCGCCCGCACTCTCTCTAGCTGTTCTCTACTTACTTCAGAACTCGTGGCCCTTTGTCGTGGAGCTTTATGGTTCCGAGGAGGCCAGGGGGGAGGTCCTGCCCAGGGTTTGTAGTGGAGAGGCCCTGGTTGGAATAGCCAGCACAGAGGCGCATGGGGGAAGCGATGTGGCCAGTGTCAGGCTAAAGGCCGAGCGGCGCGGAGATAAGCTCTGGGCATTAAACGGTGAGAAATCGATGGTCTCCCTCCCATCCATCATCGAGAATATGCCTTGGGGGGGTGGCTGGGTTCTTATAAGTAGGACCGGGAAAATAGAGGACAGACACAACGGTATAACAAACTTCCTCGCCTTGATGAAACGCGGCGGAGAGACTGATAGCTCAATATCGTATAAGCCTTGGACCGAGTTTGCGAGGCGGGGACTCGATACCTCCATAGTCACTTTTAACGACACACTCGTGGAAGACAAGTATCGGCTGGGGGAGGTCAATAGGGGATTTAAGATAGCTATGGAGGGCTTCAACCTCGCGAGATGCCTTATAGGAGCCGTAACTATTGGCTGTGCGCGGTGGCTTTTAGAGCAAGGTGTTTCCTGGATAAAGCAGCGCGAGGTCTTCGGGAAACCTATAGCGACCTACCAAGCCATCAGCTTCAAACTAGCGGACCATCTGAAGGAGTTAGAGGCCGCCCGCCTACTCTGCTATAAGGCAGCATGGGTGGCTGACAAGTATTATAAGGAAAAGCGCGAGGGCTTTGGTCTCAGGGACCTAGCCTATTTGGGAGCCATGTCTAAGTTGAAGTGTGCCAGCCTTGCATTTGAGATAGGTGAGGACGTGATGAAGTGGTTTGGTGGAGCGTCTTACTTTAAGGAGCTCCCGATTTTCAGGGCTTGGCTGGCTGTTTTTAGCTATGTGGTTGGTGCTGAAGGTACTGAGAATATGATGAGGCTGATAATTGCGCGGGAAGCCCTTGGTAGAGAATACGTCTAGCTCGTTAGCGACTGTATGATAAGGCTGAGCGCGATTACTATGAGAAATAGTGCGAGGAGAATCTCTATAGTTCTGCCGCGCAGTTTTTGCGAAATTTTCGCTCCCGCTTGAGCTCCGAACAAGGCTCCAGCACCTATTAGCATCCCTGTGAGCAGCTCAACATGTCCAAGAGAAGCATGAGTTGCTATACCCGTTGCAGAAGTTACCACCAAGACAAGGTGGGAGGTGGCTGTTGCGATGTGTGCCGGCACCCCTAAGAATATGACCATTACAGGAACATTGACTATGCCTCCCCCCACTCCGAAAAACCCGGCGATGAAGCCTGACAAAACTGCAAAGAGCGAGACAAGGGGGAGATTGAGCACGTAGCTGTATTCGCGTCCCGCGCTATCCACAAGTTTTCTCGTGCGGCCCCCCTTTACCACCCCCTCACCACCAACTCCTACCTCGGGTCTGGAAATCAAGTATGCTGCCGCGGCACCAAGCGCCCCAGCGAATAAGATCCTGAAAATAGCACTACTTAAAAAAGCCGTGGATACGGAGCCTATTATAGAGCCAGGCACTGAGCCTATAGTGAAGGCTGTCGCCATCTTGATGTCCACCCTCTTCTGCCTGAAGAAGGCTATGAACCCTGATAGAGCGTTGATGAGTACGACGAGAAGGCTTGTGCCAGCAGCCCATCCAGGCGAGAACCCATGATAGAGAAGGAGGAAAGGAACAACAATGAAGCCTCCGCCTATGCCTAAAAGGGCGCCTATTACGCCAACGCCAAACCCCAGAAAAACTTGAAGCAATATCTCGAACGGCTCCACCATCTTTTAGCGCACCCCTAAACAGCCCTTAGAACTCTATATACAGGATTACGCATGCCGCTCATCCTTAAATTAAGACGCGCTTGTTTAACCTTCTGATGGCTGAGAAGAAGAGGGGTCTCTGGCAGCTCTACTCGCTGACACCAGATGGAAAGGTGGAGAGGAGAGTGTCCTTCTGCCCCATCTGTGGGACGGGCTATTTTATGGCGCGGCACCACGACAGGTTGACCTGCGGAAAGTGTGGCTACACTGCCTTCATCTCTGAGAGGAGGCCTCAATGAGGCTTCTGCCCCGCATCTTGGCTTCCTCATCGATTTGAACAACCACGACCCCCGCTCGAGGCTGGCCGTAAAGCATCAGAGTCCCAGTCGGGGCCTCAACCATCACCACCAGGCCGAGAAGGTCCTCCTCACCCTCAACCCGTAAGACCACCGGACAATTCATAGATAGAGAGTCCCGGACAGCCCTGTATGCTTCCGCGCTTATTGTTCCTGGCCTATTCCTGCAAACAAGCTCTTTTGCGCCCTGAACCTCAATCCGCTCGACGGGCCTGCGCTCGATCCTTCCATCCACGATACATACATCTGGCCTCGCACCGATGGCCAATAGCTCCTTGGCCACAGCATCACCTACAGCCACCAACTTGCCTGTTCGCCGGCCTACAATTTTCTCAACCTCGCTTCTCGTCGCCCCCGGGGGGCCGGGGATCAGTAGACCCAATGGCTTCTTCAAAAGTTTACGGATATGATCGGGCACGACTATCTCGTCATTCAAGCTTGATCGCGTATTTTCCGGGTTTTTCGATGCCGAGGAGCCTTGCGATCTCTGATGATTCAGGGTGTATGAGTATGAGGAGCCCAGAGTAGGAAGCCGTTAGGTTTGTGGACCCGCAGTTCTCACACTTGTTCCCGGTGACTATTGCTCTGCAGTTTCTACACGCGCGCTCCCGAGGCAACTAATTCACCTCTCAGCCACCTTCTCGGCGCGCTGTGGCCTCTCTCTTCTCTTCTGCTCCTCTATCCATGCAAGGTTCCCTAGATAGGGCTGCCTCGTAGTTATTCCTACTTTCCCACTGGCCAGCGAGACCGCCACAATCCTCGATCTCACCTTATCGCCCACACCCAGCTTCCACCCGGTCTGAGACCCTACGAAAATTGCGTTTTTCCTGTCGAAGTTTACAAAATCGTCGAGAATCTGTGAAACATGAAGAAGCGCATCCAGGGGACCGATTCTCACGAAAGCCCCGAACTCTGTGAGCTCCACAACCTCGCCCTCCACGACTTCCTGAATACGAGGTATGAATACTAAGAGCTTGCTCCTTACTCTGTGATAAAGGTTGGGGTCTCTTGGTAGCATGAAGCCTATCTCTTCAACCTCAACGTCTAGGACGGAGATTACGTACCCCAGCTGCTCATCAACTATCCCCTCATACAGGCTTGAGAGCTTCTTTAGTGCGATATCTTTAAGCGGAATCCCAAACTCGCGGGGCTCAACGCCTATTACATCCACAATCTCGACGACGTAAAACATACACGCTTGACTCTTTAAAAGTGTGGCTAGGAGGTAATAAATATTGACATAGTGCGGGCACGGCCTCAAGACCGTTATGTCAAAACATAAACCTCAAGCCGCCGATTCACATATATGCACTTTACTCCCATTTTCCTCAGAAGCTTCTCCAGGCCGGAGTCCACGGTCACAACAGGGTTGCCCAGCCTTAGAGATAACTCTACTAGCTTCTCGTCAACTTGGCCCGTTTCACCTGTCTTGAGCTCCTCCATTTTAGCCGCAATCTCCAGGGCCATTCTCGCCTTTCCGCTCAACCTTCCAGCCTGTCCCGCCAGTCTTCTCAGCTCGCCTAAAACTAGGTCTGGGACTAACGGGTGAACCGGCTCGCCTAACTTGTCCTCGATTATTGAAATGACGTCTCTACCACTCTCAACAAGAAAGAGCAGGAAACTCGTGTCAAGAATCACGCGCAACGCCTTCAGCCCAATATGACTCCGAAGCCTATCAGCCTCCAGCCCGTGCCAATCCTCCTACAGATGGAGACCCTGTCACTAGGCCAAGCGCACAGAGGCTTAGACAACTGGAGCTGCAACCTATCCGGCCCCCGCTTAACGACCACGGCGCTGGTCACTGCCGTGTATGAATTAATGACGAGGGGCTCCTTCTCCGATATCTGACGAACATCGACATCACCCTCCACACCCACAACCTTTTGAAAAAGCTTATACTCTATCTCAAGCTGCTTCCAGACGGGTGGGAGCCTTGAAGGCTCACCCACCATGTTGCCGACTAGCGCGTCAGACTTGGTAAGGGCCGGGTCGAGCTTTGTCTCAACGCCGATGAGGCCTCCACTGGACGCTTCCTCAACATTTCTGCCGCCAGCATGTATGCCCACAACCTCGGTAACCACGGGCTCGTAGACTGAGCCGCCTTCCCTCTCGGGAATCCCGGGCGCGATCTCAACCTCATCTCCAACTCTCAGCCTCCCCTGAACTATAGAGCCGCCTATCACACCCCCGCGGGCCATTGTTAAGGGAGTGCCAGGAAGGTTCACGTTAAACGACCTGAGAATAGGCATCAGCAAGGGTTTTCCCAGATCCTTGACTGGTGTCGGGACGTGCTCGTGGATGGCGTATAGGAGGGCTTCAATCCCGACTCCCTGCTGTGCTGAGACGGGAATTATAGGCACATTCCTCAGGCCGAGCTTGTCAAGATATGTTCTGGTCTCCTCGTAGTTTGTTAAAGCCCTCTGCCTGTCAACCACGTCTATCTTGTTCTGAGCCACAACCATTTTAGAGACACCCATTATGAGGGCCGCCTCCAGGTGCTCCCTATCCTGTGCCTGCGGAAACCTTACCCTCGCGTCAGAGACAAGTATCGCGCCGTCAAAGAGGGCGGCCCCGCTCAACATCGTAATCATGAGTGAATGGTGTCCAGGGCAATCGATGAATGAGAAAGCCCTCACAAACTCGTTGTCAGTCTTGTGGATGGGGCAGGTGGGTGTTGAGTAGAAGTTGTATGGCGGCTCACAGAGGCCGCATCTGTACTGCACAGCGTCGGCGTATCCAACCCTGATTGTTATGCCCCTTTTCAGCTCTTCGCTATGCCTCCCCGTCCAAACACCGCTGATGGCTTGGACCAGAGTGGACTTTCCGTTATCCACGTGCCCCAGAGTCCCGATGTTAACCTCCGGTTGCTTGGGCAACGCGAGAGCGCTCATCTAAGGCATCCTGTCTTATCTGCGGCTTATATAGATTGAAGCTCTTAAGCATTCAGCCGCCATTAAGAGAGGTGTAGCTCTCAGTACACATCAGAGTACATTATCCGGGGCTTGAATAAGTTCTCCTGGTCGTTGAGATCTCTGAAGCTCTAAAAATTTCTCCCGCAACAAAGCCCCCCGCTGCAGCATCCACCTAACAACCACCCGCCCCCGCGCCTCAAGGCCATACTTCACGCGCACAGGATGAGAGGGTATGACGTACCTATGTATGAGCTGGAACTCTTCAAGCTTCTTCATTCTTTCAGAGAAAACCTTCCACGAAATCTCCTCAAAGCTCCCGGCAAGCTCGCTAGCAAACATATCGCGGAGCCATAGAGCCCTCAAGATTTGAGGCATCCATTTACATCTCAGAACGGCCTGAATGACTGCCGGAGAGACCCCCTCGGCTACGAGGGGCTTCAGGAGTTGTGAGAGTTCAAGGCCGACGTCGGTGAGCATGTAGCCTTTGCCTCCGTAACTCTCTGAGATTAGAGAGAAACCCGAGAGCCTTCGCAGCTTCTTTGACAGCACCTTGTTTGACACGCCCAGCCTTTTCGCAAGGCTGGAGAAATTCATGGGGCCGTCGTGAAGGGAGACCAGTATCGCGACGCTCCACTTACACATCACCTCTCTCCAGACAGAGCCATTCAAACCCAGCCAGTCCTCGCTGGCCATGATGTAATCGGTGATGTCTAATTAGGAAGTTTATATTTAAAGTTTGTTAATAGACCCGGTTACTTTCAGGTAAGATAATATCCAAAAATCTACTCAACTGTTTAATAACAAAAAAGGAAGTAGAGATTTCCGATGGCGCAGGCAGAAGTTATCCCTGGATACGACTATGGTAAACCAATTGTTCCGCGCGCACCTATCACAGATGAGGACTTTAAACTTCTGAAGAAGACGGTAATGTTTTCAGAAGAAGACGAAAAATATCTTAGAATGGCCGGGGATGTGCTAAAAGAGCAGGTCGACGATATCTTGAACTTATGGTATGGTTGGGTAGGCTCTAATCCACACCTCGTATACTATTTCGCAGACAAGAACACCGGCAGCCCCTTAGCACCCTATCTCGAGGCCGTGAGGCGAAGGTTTGGTCGGTGGATAATTGATTTATGTTTTAGGAAGTTTGACAGGGAGTGGCTGGACTACCAGTTTGAGATAGGGCTCCGACATCATAGGAGTAAGAAGAACAGGACGGATAAGGTTAACAGCGTCGAACACATCCCTCTCCGCTACATGGTGGCTTTCATATACCCGATAACGGCCACGATCAAGCCTTTCCTGGCTAAGAAGGGGCACTCACAGGAAGAGGTCGAGAAGATGTTCAACGCCTGGTTCAAGGCAGTTGTCCTCTCTGTAGCTCTATGGAGCATGCCATACGCTAAGGAGGGAGACTATTAGGCGTCTCATATTACTTCGAAGACCAGCTCATTTTTATTGATTATTTTTAGCCACTCATAGTTGGTGTGAATAAATTCATAGATTTGCATAAATCATAAGAGCTCATTCTCCAACATGCCTCATGTGTAATATTAGTCGATTATTCCTAATAATGTATGAAAAGATATAACCACAGGCCGAATAGGTATTGAACGATTTATTATGTGGAATGTATAGACTAGTGGCGAAGACCCATGCTTTTTGAGTTGTTGATGCTGGGCCGTGGGGGACAAGGCGTTGTGACCGCCGGAAGGATTTTTGCAGAGGCAGCTCTAAAGAGTGGGCTGTTCAGCCAAAGCTTCCCCGAGTTTGGTCCTGAGAGGTCGGGCGCCCCCGTTAGGTCTTACGTCAGAATATCTGACGAGCCTGTGATGCTGAGGGCGCCGATAGAGAACTTCGACGTAGCGGTGGTCTTTGAGAGGAAGCTTTTAGACCATCGTTTGGTCGAGATGATTAGGAGTGGGGGGCTGATAGTCGTTGGCTCTGAGACGCCTGTGGAGTTTGCCCGGAGCGATATTAAATGGTTTTACGTCGATGCTAGGAAAATAGTGGAGGAGCTCAATAGGCCTCGCTCGATTAACTTAGCGATGCTTGGCGCGTTGTGTTCCGTCCTCCACTTAGTCCCTCTCAATAATGTTGAGGAGATTGTTAGGAGGCGATTCGGCGAGGGCAACGCGGAGGTTGTCAGAAGGGCGGCCTCAAGGGTGGTGGAGGTTGAGGCAGCAGCCTAGCATGCTTATTCCGATTGTCTTCGAGGCCGGAAACTCAGCGCAGAGGTCCATGGCTAACTGGCGCAGCAACAAGCCAATAATTGAGAGAAACCAGTGCACAAACTGTCTCATATGCTGGATCTTCTGCCCCGAGCCGGCTATATTCATGGACGAGTCGGGAAATGTCCAGATAGATTATGAACACTGTAAGGGCTGTGGAATCTGCGCAGAGGAGTGTCCGAGAAAGGCCATCAAGATGGTGATGGAGAGTGTATAACCTTAAAACAGCCCGGTTAATGACCGGGAACGATGCTGCTGCTTACGCTGTTAAGCAGTCAGATGTGGACTTTATATCGGCTTACCCGATAACCCCCCAGACAATCATTGTGGAGAGGCTCAGCGAGTACGTTGCCTCAGGTGAGCTTCACGCAGAGTTCGTGGCCACGGAGTCTGAGCACTCAGCTCTCAGCGCCTGTGTCGGAGCTTCACTCGCAGGCGCGAGAGCCTTCACGTCTACCTCCAGCCAAGGTTTAGCCCTTATGCACGAGATCCTGTACGTAGCTTCAGGACTGAGGTGCCCCATAGTTATGGCCATTGTTAACCGCGCTCTCTCCGCGCCTCTGAATATTCACGGAGACCATTCTGACGTGATGGGGTCGAGAGACGCGGGCTGGATTCAAATATTCGCCGAGAACCCGCAGGAGGTATATCACTACTTGATACAGTCTTTCCGACTGGCCGAGCATCCCGACGTGTTGCTGCCTGTTGGCGTAAATCTTGATGGATTCACGGTCTCTCACAGCAGCGAGCCGGTTGAGGTTCTAGAGGACTCGGTTGTGAAAGAGTATCTTCCCAGAAATGAGCGCCCACGATTAGACTACTACTCTCCAGCAACCTTCGGAGCCTTCGCCCTTCCCACACACTACTTCGAGTTTAAGGTGGAGCAGGACAAGACCTTGAGAAAAGCCGGAGAAGTTTTGGATGAGGTCGCAGCGCATTATCCCAGCCCGGAAGGCCGTCTAAGAAAGATCGACAAGTTCAACGAAGATGGACGGATCGCCGTGATAATTATGGGTGGAACGACGGGCACCTTGAGATATGCTATAAAGAGCTTGAGGTTTAGAGACTTTTCACTGATATCCCTTAAGCTTTTCTCACCTTTTCCGAGCCGGGAACTGGTCGAAGCCGTCTCGGATGCAGATGCGGTGGTCGTGATGGATAGGAGCATGTCTCCGGGCGCGCCACTTCATCCGCTGGCCTCAAATGTTGCCACATCCCTGTATGAGGCTGGCGTCTCGGTCAACTTAATAAGCGTGGTTTATGGGCTCGGGGGGAGGGAGCCCACAATCAAGATGGTACTGGAGATGTTCGAAAAGGTAAGGGAGATAGCTAGGGGCGGCGGGAAGAGGCTTTCTAGACTGTTCCTAGGTTATCAGGGTGATGGGCTATGATGCAGGTTTCTAAGCTTACAGACCTTTATGGGCGCGAGGGGCTCAGCCCTGGGCACACGGCCTGCCAAGGATGCGGAGCAACTATAGCTGTGAGACAGGTCCTCTTGGCAGCTGAGCCTCCATACATAGTTGTTAGCCCCACGGGCTGCCTTGAGGTTGTTAGTTCGCAGTACCCATACACGTCTTGGAGGGTCCCCTGGGTTCACGTCGCCTTTGAGAATGCGGCAGCAGTGGCTTCTGGGGTAGAGGCTGCGCTCAGGGCGTTAGAAAAGAAAGGACTTGGTAAGCGCCAAAAAGTGATAGTGATAGCCGGGGACGGAGGCACATTCGACATCGGTTTCCAAGCCCTATCTGGTGCGTTTGAGAGAGGCCACAACCTCCTCTACATCTGCTATGATAACGAGGCATATATGAACACCGGTATTCAGAGGTCTGCGGCTACTCCTCTCGGAGCTACAACAACAACCACACCGACCGGGAAGCTTGAGATGAAGAAGGACATAACCTCGATACTGGTCGCCCACGGCTCACCGTACGTGGCCACAGCATCGCCTCACCTCTGGAAGGACCTCGCAAACAAGGTTAGGAAGGCGCAGAGCAAGGAAGGGCCAACTTTTCTACACATAGTTGCGCCGTGCCCCAGAGGCTGGTACTTCGACTCACACCTAACGATAAAGGTAGCTAAACTGGCCGTAGAGACGAGGATATTCCCCATTTACGAGGTTGAGCACGGCAGATACAGGATTAACTATCCTGTACCGAGGCCGCGCCCCATCGAGGAATACCTCAAGCTTCAGAATAGATTCGCCCATCTCCTTAAGCCGGAGAACGCCCACATACTGGAAGCATTCAAGCAATGGGTCGAGAGCAGGTGGAACCACCTTCTCAAGATGGCAGAAGCATTCCCCCTCTGAGAATCCCTCGACGCCAAGCTTATAACCGCAGAGGAGAAACTTTTTCATGAGAGATGGCTGAGTTCACAGTCCGTGGGCTGCGATTTGTGGTTACAAGGGGCGACATAACTGAGGTGGATGCTGAAGCGATTGTGGTGCCCGCAAACTCTATGCTCGTTATGGGCGGAGGAGTGGCGGGCGCGGTTAAGCGAAGAGGCGGGGCGGAGATTGAGAAGGAGGCGATGAACAGGGGCCCCATCAAGATTGGCGAGGCCGTTGCCACAGGGGCAGGGAAGCTCAGGGCGCGGTATATCATACATTCGCCCACGATGGAGATACCGGCCGGCGAGACAGACCTCGAGAAGGTCTACAAGGCTACGAAGGCTGCTTTTAAGGAGGCATCAAGGCTCAAGTTAAAGACGCTGGCATATCCGGGCATGGGCACGGGCGTTGGAGGCCTAGCACCGAAAGATGCAGCGCGGCAGATGATAAAAGCCATACTCGACGCAGCAGCTGAAGAGAAAAGCACCTTGGAGCATGTCTACTTGGTGGCCTTTGATGCAAGCCTTGAGCATGCCTTCACCGAGGCGGTCAAAGCCTCGCTCGAAAAAATCTAAAAAGTGGCCTCATAGAGAGACTTCAATAGGCCCCGGTAGCTCAGCCCGGCAGAGCGGCCGCCTTGTAAGCGGCAGGTCGCGGGTTCAAACCCCGCCCGGGGCTCCCCGACCTCTGAAACTATCCACACCATAAAGCGAGAAATAGCAGAAGTAATGCCCCACCTATAAATATCCGGAACAGATTACGGAGAGAAATTTTAGCCCGGGCCGGATTCGAACCGGCGTCACGGGGTTTCTCCTCTTTTCTGGGAGAGATCCAAAGCCCCGCATCCTTGGCCCCACTATTTCTGGCCAGTGGGTGGTTTGACCGCTAGACGACCGGGCTACTCCGCTCTGATTCTGTTTTAAGCTGTATTTAACTGGTTTTCTCCGCCCCCACGCTCTCAGCTTCGCGCCAGCAACCCATTCCAGTCTTCTCGCTAATCCAAGCTAGGAAAATGTTTCTTAGGACCTCTGCGTCGCTATTCCCCATCTTCCCTTTGAGCTGGCTGATGCATCTGTATTGCTCGTCTGTCAATGTTACCAAAACATGCTTTACCATACCGTGACTATAATGGCTAGCCCGTTTTTAAATCTTTATAATGGCCTAATCGTGGAGTAATACTGGCTTAAGCCAGCGCCAGCGGGTTCACCAGCCCTGCTGTTGCCCCTAAGACCCTGACGGGGTTGCAGATGAAGAGGAATTCGTATACCCTGTCCCTCGCGATCTCCTCCAAGTTTAGGTTCTCCAGGATGAAGATGCCACTTTCGACGATGAGGTGCTGGTGGACGGGCTCCACGTGTGGTGTGCCCGGAGGTTCTGGAATGATTCTCTCCACCGATGGCGTGTCGCCCCCAACCAGGGAGACTCTCTTCTGCGAGAGCCACTTCGCGACCTCAATCGATATCCCGGGCATGGGAGGGCCGGTGTAGCGTTTTTTATCGCTCTCCCAGAGCGACCCCCAGCCCGTCCTAAAGATTACAGCATCCCCTGTTGAGGGCTCCTTCACCGAGCCTCCTTCGAGGGCGCGGCGCACATCTTCTAAAGTGATCAGATAGTCGTCTTCAAGAATTGGAACTCCCTTAGCCGCCGCGACATCGACGAGTATGCCGCGAGTAACTATGGGTGGAAGATTCTCGGCGCCCAGCTCCTTTGTCCCGTGCTCATATTCAACTTCTAGGACCTGCTTGTCGCCGTAGAGCCGTTCTCCTATCGAGACGTGGTTCAGGGCATCTATGTGCGTGCCTGTATGGTCAGAGAGCTCGATACGGATATTCATCGCCCCATAGTTTCCTCGCCACATCCTCAGCGCGTCTCGGACCCTCCTGTATGTGTTGTAAAAGAGGGGGCCATGGAACGGGTGGACTGGAGAGTCGAGGGTCAAAACCCTTCCCAGTTGATAGACACGTCCCAGCTTCACCAGCTTGAGAGCCTCAACTGTCTTCGACTCTGAAAGGAAGGCGGCCGCACCATAAAACATGCCGGCTCAAAGTAAAATGTGGTCCCCTATATTAACAATTTTTCAACAACGTCTAGAGCTCACCACGTCCTACCCCAAGCCTCGGGAAAACATTATTGGGCTCCGAGACAGGTTAACAATGTATGGTTACCTTCGGGTATCACGTGCTTCCAGAGTGGTTTAGCCCCGAGAGAATTATCGAGGGGCTTGTGATGGCCGAGGAGGCGGGCTTCACCATAGGCTGGATAAGCGACCATTTTCACCCGTGGTTCGACAGAGGTGTGAACTGTAGCTTCGCCTGGACCTTACTGTCTGCTACCGCTGAGAGAACCCGGAGGATTAAGCTGGGCACGGCTGTCACCGCTCCAATCCTAAGATACAACCCTGCGATCGTGGCTCAGGCATTTGCCACGATGGGATACCTCTACCCCGGAAGAGTTATCCTGGGGCTGGGCACAGGAGAGGCGCTCAACGAGGTTCCGGCGGGGGTGGGATGGCCAAGTTTTAGGGAGAGGCTGGAGAGGCTGGAAGAGGCTGTCCAAGTAATCAGGCTTCTCTGGAAGGGAGGATTTGTGAGCTTTAGGGGGAAATATTATAGACTCCGAGGCGCCAAGCTCTACACTCTAAGTAAGTCTGAAATCCCCATATACATAGCGTCGAGCGGCCAGTCCACCGCATATGTCGCAGGCAAGCTTGGAGCAGGGCTAATAACTCTGGCAGGACTAGGATTCGATTGGATCAAGGAGATCGTTATTACAAGTTATAAGAAAGGCCTCGCCGACGCCGGGCATTCGGCGGCGAAGGGCGACCTAGTGTGCGAGGTCATATGCTCATATGACGAAGACGAGAAGAAAGCTCTGAAAAACTGCCGCCCCTTCTCAGCGACCCTACTCCCACTAATTTTTAGGGCAAATGTCTCAGACCCCAGAGAGATAGAGGAGTACGGCAACATGGTCAGCGAGGAGATTATCCTAGAACGTTGGATCGTCTCATCGAGACCAGAAGACCATATAGAGAGATACTCGAGACTGGCGGAGCTGGGCTTCAACCACATAGAGATCGTTGATATTAGCCCAGACCATCGAAGCTTCATCAAGTTCTATAAGGAAAAGATACTCCCGTACTTCGGGCAGCAGCCGGGCTAGCTATTGAGTCCGAGGGCACAGATTAGGGGCCTCAAACTCTACGACTACCTTAAATTTTGACGATTTTTATATGCTTGGCGTGGCTGGAGAGGTAGATCGAGAAGCGGAGGCCGGTGCGGGGGTTCAGGAGCTCAAGGTAGAGCCCGGCAGCTTCGTCGAGGTTGACCTGGTAATCAGGGTGAAGGACACGAATGAGCTGGTAGACACGACGCTCGAGGAGGAGGCGAGAAAGGCAGGCGTCACCACAGGCGTCTTCAAGCCGAGACTGGCCATAGTGGGCAGGGGCTATCTTCTCAAACCCATAGAAGATGAGCTAATTAACATGAGAGTCTCCGAGCAGAAGACCGTCGAGCTCCCTCCAGAGAGAGCTTTTGGCGAGAGAGACCCCTCGAAGGTAAGGATCATACCTTTGAGGAGGTTCAAGGATGTTGAGCAGCCCCTGAGTGTGGGGATGCGTGTGATAGTTGATGGCAAGGAGGGGTATATTAGAAGTATAGAGTCGGGGCGCGTGCAGGTCGATTTTAACCACAGGCTCGCGGGTAAGACCCTCGTGTCTCAGTTCTGGGTAAGAAAGATACTGGTTGAGGACAAAGATAAGATACTCGGCGTAATAGGGTCACTGATACCTGAGGCAACAGCAGAGAACACGCAGGTAGACCTGAGGAAGCCGGAGGTAATCATAAAGCTGGCTAAAGAGACCTACACCGCATCCGGCATCCAGCTACTAAAGCAGACAATCTCGAGAGAGATCTTTCAGCATATCGACGGTGTCTCACGGGTCATTTTCGTCGAGGAATATCTGAAAGAGGAGAAGTAGGGTTAAGAGTTAGCCTCTCCACGGGATACGGGGATAGATATGGCTTGGATGACCACGCTCGTTCTACTTTTCTTCGGAGTGCTCGGGCTCGGGGCAGGGTTCATTCTGGGGGGATACCTGAGCGGAGAAAGACTCTACATCTACGTGGGAATCACGATGGCTCTCATATCTCTCCTCCCCCTGTTCCTCTCCGCTCTGTTGGGTGGAGGGTCTAAAGCTGGCCAGACTTAATAGTTTCTAAGAGAGAGATTGCGAGCCAGAGCTGAGTTCTCGCAAAGCTGGGAATATTGCTGTCCGAGATAATCTCCTCTATCTTCTCGATAGCGTTAGCTGCCCTAACTGCGGGCGAGTACTTCTCGTTAAAGAGCTCTTGAGAAACCTCCTTAACAGTCCTCCTCACATTTCGGGGCATAGTCATGTCGTTCGCGACAATCTCCAAGATCTGAACTATTCTCTGCCGCTTCTCCTCCCAGCTCGAGCCAGACATAGCCCCACACTATCATGCGTTCTCCAATACCCATTATATAAGCATAGAGCGCGCATAATCAAAGGCAAACTCGGCGCTCACTGCAGTTGTAGCCTAGAAATCACTTTATACTCGCAGAGTAAATGGTCTATGGATTGACAAAAGTAGTAGAGGAGGTTGAAGGCGCACCTGACTTCGAGTCAATCTTCAGGATAGTTAAGAGAATTGTCGAGGAGAAGATCGGAATCAGGAGGGCGGGACTCATGTTGGTTATTGCAGACGCGCCTCCTGGAATTCTTGCCTTCCACGAAGTTGGCTCGAATTCAATCGTGCTGAATAGAAGGCATCTGGAGCAGTGGATTCATGGTAGGAGTAGAGCTGAGCTGAATTCTTACATATTCGTGATACTTCTCCACGAATACCTCCATAGTCTTGGAATACTTGATGAGCGCGAAGTGCGAAGACTTGTCAGAACTATTGTTGGCGAGTATTTCGACTCGACACACATAGCCGTGAGAATTGCGAGTGATGACCCTCTGCTAGGTAGGGAGATGATTCATGGCTTAAACCTGGGCAGGGCGCGTGAGCCATTCATCGTGAAGAAGTTCGACACAGACAATCTAAGTTATATAGGCTAGCTTAGGACCTCCCTTATTCTTCCCACTATACAGTGTCTCCGGGCCTCAGTAATCTCTACCTCCACAAATCTCCCAAGAAGCCTTCTCCCATCTGTCCCCGGCAACGCGATAGGTCTGTAGGCAAAGTTCCTACCAATAGCCTCACCACCCTCCCCAACTTCATCCACCAAGACCTCTCCCACCCACCCAAGCCACTCCTCATTCCGTAAATACGAGACCTCGTTGCATAGCTCGGTGAGTATTTTGCTGCGCCTATTCACTTCCCTGCTGGGAAGCGTCTTGAGGCGCGCGGCGGGGGTTTTAGGCCTCGGATAGAAGCGCGAGATGTTTACGAAATCTGGCCTAACTCTCTCGACAAGCCTCAACGTCTCTTCGAAGTCTTCTACATCCTCCGTGGGATACCCAACTATTATGTCGGTCATGAGTGTCAGGCGAGGATTAACTCCCCGAAAAGTCTCGACAAAATTTTCAAAGTCAGAGACTGTATACCCTCTCCTCATGTCTCTAAGCACCTTGTCGCTTCCACTCTGGACGCAGAGATGGAGGAACTTGAAGACCCTGTGGTCGAGATAGACTTTAGCCAGCCTTAAGAGCTCGATTTTTTTGAAATGTAACGGGTTCATCATTCCAACACGTATAAAGTATTTTCCGGGCAGGCGGTCTAATATCGATTTGAGGAGTAGTGAGATGTCTAACCCTAAATCTCTTCCATACGCGGAGCAGTCCTGAGAGGTCAGCCAGAACTCCTTGCAGCCTTCTCTCAAGCCCGAGGCAACTGCTTCTCTGATGTGGTCTGGCCTATAGCTCAATAATTCTCCTCGCGCAAGCTTGGTCTGGCAAAAAGTGCAACTCGAGAGGCACCCGGAGCTAATCTCCACAATATCGACTACATTATTCAGTCTCACGTGGGGGAGAACCGGCTTCTCTGCTCTGTCATCAGAGAGAAAAACACTACGTCCCCCTTTAAGAGCGGTATTCACAGCATCGGCGATTCTCGTGATTGAGCGAGGAGACACGAGCGAAGCCCTTGGGGCGAGCCTCTCAACCACCTCTGGCTCAGCCTTAGCCATACACCCTGCAACAACGAGCGGTTTCCCCAGCGACTGTAGCTTTCTAATCCTGTGAATTATCCTCTGCTCCGTCGGTGTCTTAACTATGCACGTATTTATCACGTTTAAGTCGGCTTCCTTCGGATCCCGAGCAATGTCGTATCCTGCCCTAAGGAGCAGGCCCTTCATTATCTGAGTGTCTTGAATGTTTGACGCGCAGCCATAGGTTTCAATGTAGACCTTCTGCAATTCTGGATTCAATTGGCTATTTGGAGAATATTTACTTAATGACGGCTTTATTTCCCGCTAAATCTTCTCCGACTCTCGGAGGTCCCTCTTAGCTCGCTCTCTCGAGATTCCGAGTAGAGAGATTAGTCTTTCGGCCTCGCTCTCACCTGTCGCCATCTCTGCCCAATCTTTTGAAAGTTCCCTCCAACTTTCATACCTGCTCCAAGGATACAATATCCAGCTACTTGTCCTGACAACGTAGTAGTGCGGCAGGAATGTTGTCCATGGCTTGATATGTAGCACCGCGGCCCTCGCTTCACGGGGCCTTAACGGCAAGATTATCTTGTTCATGGCTGTCCAGAGAGTTTTACCCTCATCAGACACGTCATCCACAAGTAACACGTTGTGGTTATCGAGCGCGGGCAGCTCCGGCCAATGGTATATCCGGACCTCGCCCCTATCACCTATCCCTCTATAACTCTTTAAGCCCAGGGGGTACACCTCGTCAATTCCCAAGATATCTGAGAGCAGATTGGCCACAAAGAGCCCTCCCCTTAGAATGCCCACTATGGTATCAGCCTTATAGTCACTTTCTATCTTGGAAGCCAGCCCCTCAACCTGCTCCATAATATCCTCCCAAGCCAATAAGAGAAAATTCTTGCCCCCTATCTGAACCTCCCTAGCCATTTTACACTACAGCTCCACACCACTCAATAAGTCTAGGTCCAGAGACATATTTTAATCGCCGAGCCCCTGAAGCCATTGGCGAGGCGATTGTATGACCTAGCTGTCCTCGGAGAAGGAATAGTAGGGTGTTTTGCGGCTCTGAGGGCGGCGGAGCTAGGCGCAGACGTCATACTAATCGATGAGAGGGGGGTATTCGGGGGAGCATCGGCTAGGGCGGCTGGCGTCTTCACAGTCCAGCTCGATACCCCCAGAGACGCTATGCTCGTTGCTAAAAGCATAGAGCTAGTCAAAAGGTATTCCAAGAACTCATGGATCGAGACCGGGTTTCTCCAGATAGGGAGGGAGGGGGCTTTGCGGGAGAGCCTGGAGGCGCTAACCAAATGCGAGATCAGATACGATGTCCTCGACCACAGAGAGATAATGGAGAAGTGGCCTGAGTTCATCCTTGACTCAAGCCTCAAGGGTATCTATACTGAGCAAGACCTCTCGGTTGAGCCTACGATTCTGGGAAGGGATTTGAGGGAGGCGTTGATCGGCCGGGGTGTGAGGATCTATGAGGGTGTTGGGGCGAGAAGATTATTGAGGGAGGGGGATGAGTTGAGAAGCGTTAAGCTCTCTGATTCCTCGACAGTCGCTGCGAACTACTTTGTGTTGGCGATGGGCTCATGGAATAGAGAGTTGTTAAACTCATGTAACATTGAGCTTGAGACATTCCTTCTCACATGCTTCGCCTATAGGCTCGACATTGGCAAGTCTCTAAACATACCCAGCTTCTCCGACGAGTACCTCCATACCTACTGGCGCCCTTGGCAAAACACCCTCGTGGGGGGCAGATATGACGCCGAGTTCACAGATAAACCCGACCTATCAAGCGCCCCACCTCCCCTAAAATCCCTGAAAATGTCTCTCAAACTTCTGCTCAAAAGACTGAGGACGGAAACGGAGCCTAGACTCGTAGAGCACATGCGCGGCCCCTGCAGCTTTACAAGCGACGGCCTACCGGTAGTCGGCCGGATACCAGGCTTAGATAACGCGGTTATCGTAGATGGTCTAGGAGGCTATGGGCTGATGAGGGGCCCCGCTCTGGGGTACCTGGCCACGGAGGCCCTGCTGAGGGGCCCGAAAACTCTTGACGGGTTTACGGACCTATCGCCATCTAGGGTTTTAAAAAAGCACACATATACTAGGTAACAACTAATAAATGGTCTTAAAAACAGAAAGTGTGTGAGCTGTGATGAACGATACTTCAATTGGCACAGTTTTCCTAGAAAACGTACTCGGCAATGTAAAAAATGCTTGTGAACTTGCCAATATCCCGGTTGAGATTTACGAGTTTTTAAAGAGACCCAAACGCATCATAATAGTCTCAATACCCTTGAGGGCAAGGGATGGAAGCCTGAAAAACTTCATTGGCTACAGGGTGCAACACTCTGATGCGCTTGGACCATATAAGGGCGGCATCAGGTACTACCCAACCGTTGACCTTGACGAAGTCACGGCACTCGCGATGCTCATGACATACAAGTGTGCGGCACTCTCTCTACCTTTTGGCGGGGCTAAGGGAGGAGTGGCCTGCGACCCGAGAAAGCTCTCACTAGAGGATCTCGAGAGGATAACACGAAGATACACGTACATGATTAGCAGTGTTATAGGCCCATATGTCGACATACCGGCGCCAGATGTCTACACAGACGCAAGGGTGATGGCATGGATCATGGATACTTATAGTCAACTGGTTGGTAGGCAGGTCCCAGAGGTTGTTACCGGCAAACCCGTTTACTTGGGGGGTTGCGAAGGCCGCGAGGAGGCTACAGGGTACGGTACATTCATAACCGTGAGAGAGGCCTGTAAGCTTTTAGGGATACCGCTCAAAGGGGCCCGGGTAGCGATTCAGGGATTCGGAAACGTGGGAAGACACGCTGCTCTACACCTCTCGAGCTTTGGAGCCAAAGTAGTAGCCGTCAGCGACTCTAAAGGAGCCATATATCGGAAGGAGGGCTTAAACGTGGAGAAGCTGATAGAGCATAAGAAGGCCACCGGAGAAGTGCGGGGCTTTCAAGACTCAACGCCGATAGATGGAGATGAGCTACTCGGTCTCGAAGTGGACGTTTTGATACCTGCAGCCTTGGAGGGGGTAATAAACAAGGAGGTGGCAGAGAGGGTGAGGGCTAAAATTGTCGCCGAGGGGGCAAACGGGCCCACCACTATTGAGGGAAACAAGGTGTTGCAGGAGAAAGGAGTCTTCATAGTACCCGACATTTTAGCCAATGCCGGGGGAGTGACAACCAGCTACCTCGAATGGATTCAAAATCTTCAAAGGGAGCACTGGCCTCGCGAGAAAGTCCTTAGCACGCTTGAAGAGAAGATGGTAAAGGCCTTCAATGACGCCGTTGAGACTCATAGGAGAATCGAGGCCGGTATGAGGGACGCTGTCATGGTGCTAGCTGTCTCACGGGTTGCGCTCGCGATCCAAACACTGGGGATTTGGCCTTAGAAGCCAGTAACTATCTTCAAGTCTTCAACACAGCCATCTTGTTTGTCACCCTCTTCTATGCCTCTTACCAAGACCTAAAGATGAGGTTGGTTGACGACTGGCTCTGGCTCACTTGCGCATCCATCACAACGCCGATCACGGCCTTTCTGGTAGTTATCTCCGTGCTAGACCCTATCCAAACGCTCGCTTCAATCGTCATTACAGCCTCAATATCTGTTCTCTTCTATTTTCTGGGTCTATATGGAGGTGCTGACGCAAAGGGGTTGATCGTAATAAGCCTGTCCGCTCCTTTAACCATGGCTGGGATGAGGTACCACCCCTTCACACCAATCACAGTGCTACTCAACGGATTGATACTTGCCCTCTCAATACCCGCCGCTATGTCGTTGATCAATATCTATAGACTAACGGTTCGAGGGGAAAACTTATTCAGAGATTTCAAGAAGGAGAAGGCATACCGTAAGCTATTAGCCTTGTTTCTGGGGACACCTATAAGCGATACCAAGAGGCGCAGGTTCTGGGCATCGATGGAGGAGGACCAGGATGGGAAGAGATTCAAGTTCTCCCCGGGAATAGAGGATTTCTGGAGACCTATCCGGGCGGGCGGCTGGGCAACTCCATCTATACCTCTACTCGTGTTTATATCAGGAGGCTTAGTGCTAAACTATCTACTTGGAGACATTTCGGCAATAGTCATAAAAATTTTAACTACGTAATACTGCCCTCTCGATCTCTCTCAAAGATAGGCCCAGCGAGACAACCCTCTTCAAAGGCTTAGCAATCTGCTTCAGAATTTTCTCAGCCTTGACCCTCTTGCTTATTTTTACCCGTCCCTTGGCCGTTAAAGCCCACCTTCTCCTCCTCCTAGTACCCAAAGGCTTGATAAGACCCTTTTTCGCCATCTTGTTCAGCGAGAGGTAGAGAGTTGGCTTCTTTAGTCTTGTTACACGTTCAAGCTCGACAATAGACTTTGTTCCGTTGAGCAACGCATTCAGAATTAATGGCTCAGAAGAGCCCTTAGGGAGCCGTCTCATGCCGAAAGTTATTAAGCGCCGAAATATATAAAATTTGTTTTCCCGCGCTTTTCTATAAAATGCCTCCTACTTCCCTCAGGACGTCTCTCGCCACGATAATCAGATAGTATTCAATAATGGCTGCAATTAAGATTACAACGGCAAACAACAATAAGGTTAATAGATAGTATTTTATCTCAACTCTAAACTGTCTCCTTATAATCTTATGGCTAAGTATCAGCCCGCTGGTCACCATGCCGCCATAACCTATGAACTCAAGAATTCCGTAAACCATGATAATCGGTAGGAAAATAAGGATTGTCGGGCTTATCTCATAGATCATCGCCATAGCTGAAAAGTATCTTCCAGTTTCGTAAATTACCCACCCCCCAACCAAAATGCCGGCGAACGGCAACGCCATCAGAAGGGAGAGACCGAAGTTGTTGAAGAAGATGAAAAAGGGAGAGTCTATGCTAGCTGCTATCTGTTCAAGCTGCTCCATCAGTTGCTGTGCTTCACCTCTTGTTAAAGGCGTTTGGGAGCCTAGGAAGAGTATAGAGTAGAGGATGACGCTCATTATCGCAGTCATCAATAACCTTGTCTTAAAGGTGGGCTTCATGGTGATTTCTCAATCTAGCCTATGTTTTTAGTCTTTCTAATTCACGCCTGAGAGCTGCAATCTTGCTGACAGGCGCTGGGTCGATATTTCTCAAGGCTGCTAGGTAGATGCTGACATAGTCTGACCACATGGTGGACTGGAGAATTGCCTCCACCCTGCCTCCCATAAAGTGGGCTTCGAAGAGCCTTTGATTTAGGAGCTTTTTGAGGAACTCGAGCTGCGCCCCGATGAGCCTGTCCTCTCCCGACCATCTAAACTGGATATATCTGTCTCGCTCTGTCTGGGGTAGCGCCTCGAGCGTGTTATGCATGGACTCGGGGACATCAATGACTATGCAGGGGAGCTTTGCATTCTCGTTCAGCTGGTTTTTCAGGCGTAGGGCCACTGGATAGAGTGTGCTCTCGGATATTGCATGTGGGAGAGAGTCCAAAAGGAAGAGGGATGCTGTCTTGGCGGTGTTCACAGGTGTCTCCGCCTCAGCGGAGAAATTTCTAACCCCTTCATCAAGGATATAGAGGGCGGCCGAGAGGGTTGAGGCGGCGCCGCGAACAGTATTAACGGACTCAAGAATCGATACTACGCACCCCAACATCTCCGGCACAGCCATCCTAGGAGTTAGATTTGGCGTCACCTTCAAAAGAGGGACTCCTGACTCGCGTGCTTTTCTCTCCAGAGATCCGCCAGAACAGATGGCTACCATCTTAGCTTTTTTCGAGAGAGCAAAGTTCACTGCGTTGAGCACCTCAATAGTCTCACCCGAGTAGCTAATCAGCACCACCAGGGTATCTTGAGTAATCCATGAGGGGGGCGCCGATGTGGTGTAGACTATGAGGGGGGCAGAGCTTTCAGGGGAGAACATGGATGACGCCAAGTGCCCAACTATTCCTGAGCCGCCCAGCCCGTAGAAGAGCACTAGCCCCGGCTCTCCACCCGCGATCGAGACCCCGCGCCCGCTCTCCAGACCCTTCAAATACAACGCCTTCTGATTGTCTATCAACTGAAGCATCGAATTAATCGAACTTCTAGCACGGAGTAACTCCGAAGAAAGTAAAAAACTCAAGAGCTACCGCCTCTCAACACTGATCTCAACCGCCCCCTTCTCCTTCAAAATCTGAATAATCTGTTCCTCGGCCTCCTTCAAGTTTCTCTCCGCCCTCTCCCTCGAGGCATCCTCACTTATTAGCTCTATCCTCGTTAAGGAGAGACCGTCCTGAATACCCATCGGGTGCGACTTCACATAGACCTTTTTTCTCAGCGCCTTGTAGGTTTTCTCTATCTCAGGGGCGTAGACCGACTCCGGCACACCTTTAACCTTTATCCATACTCCGAGTCGATGAATCCGGCTAGCCTCCTTCTCAATCCTTGGCCTCACCTCATTCTCAAAGATATCCATAAGCTCTCTTGGGACTCCGGGGAGTGAGACTATGGTCGCGCCTCTGTATCTGACTAGACATCCAGGCGCCGAGCCCTCATTGTTTCTGAGGGCAATCGCTCCGCGGGGCATTGTTGCCATTTTGAGCCTGGCTGGGGTGAGATGCGCGTCTCTTATAACTCCTTGTGCGGCTAATCTTTCATACCTCGCCCTAAGCATGTTCACGGCCTCCTGGTTCACCGTCAGCTTTCTATTAACCGCCTTTGCGACCGCCTCAAGTGTTATGTCGTCGAAAGTGGGTCCAAGCCCCCCACTCGTGATGACCCATTTCGCTCCGCGCCTAATGGCTTCGCGAATCGCCGAGCTTATCTCTGAAACATCGTCCCTAACCGTCGTTATTCTTCTCAGATAGACTCCCAGCTCGCCCAACCGTGCAGCCAGCCACCCACTATTCGTATCCTTTATGGAGCCGCTCAGAATCTCATTACCCACAATAATAATCTCGAAGGACGTTGCCTTAGCCCTCGCCATTTCATCCAGAGTTTAGCCTTATTGTTCATTTAAGGATTCGGCTAATGGGGGGTCTCGCCAACATCTCTGACCTACTAAGGTTTTTAAGTGTTGGATTACCGTCTTTTTACAGAGTTTGGTCAACTGGGAAGGTATGGAGCTTGAAGAGATTGGGCTCGTGGCGAGCCCCAGCCGTGAAACCGACGCGGACTGCGTCTTGAAGGAGGGAAAAGAAAAGGAAGTGGCGACCGAGACACTCGTCCTAATCAATAATAGAAATGGGAATAAAATACTTGCCGTCTGCCGGGGAGGTCTCGGCAGCAACGACTCCCTCAGGATAAGTTACTATAATCCGGGTGTCGCTTATGCAAGGAGCGGCAGAGGGCCCAGCACCGCTAAGGAATTCTACAGCTTTAAGCTTGTAGTCATAGGGGACGTTACAGATGGCGAGATAAAACAGAATAAGATCATCATAGCACCCGCTTCGCCCGTGTACAAGTTTAAGGAGGGGTCCAACCCTCTTAAACTCTTCGGAAAAACGATAAACAACATTGGTTATTATGCTACGGGTTCTTCGAGCTGGAGGGTTCCAGTACTTGTAGAGTATATACCCCACCACATAGGCGTGTTTGGTGTAACAGGGTCAGGCAAATCCTTCCTTTGTCGCTACGAGTTGATCCCTCTCCTGAGAAATGCCGGATACGATGTCTTGATATTTGATTGGAAGGGGAGTGACTACGCCCCCTATTACGAGGACTCGGTGATCAATATGGGGGATATAATGCTTGACGAGAGCTCTGTTTACATGTTTCTACTTGAGCGCCTGGACAGATTTGGGTCCGGCCATGTAGCTGAGAAGCTGAGAGACTATTTGGAAGGGATAATCCTCGAGGGCAATTGGCGCGGCGAGACGCCCGAAGAGACTAAGATGAAGCTGGAGACCCTCATGAAGAAGGAGATTGAGGATGAAAATGTTGACAAGTCAAAAAAGCTCACAAGCTGGGGAGAAAGATACGCGAAGGTCGCTCAGAAATATTTCAACAGACTTAGGCCCGAGGATTTGAGACTTATCATGGGGACCATGGATGCTGAACAGATCATCAATCTGCTCCGCCAAAAAAAGATTCTCGTCATAGATTTAAGCTATGGGGCCAAGGAGCAGAAACTCGCCATCTTTCTATCGATCGCCCGCCACCTTAAGACCTTGATGGAGGAGAAGAACAAGTTAAACGTGGCCGTCCTCATAGACGAGGCCCCGCAATACTGTCCTTGGAACCCGCGCGGGATTGAGGAGGAGACGACGAGGCAGATTATTGGGCTTGCCGCACTCGGCAGGTCTTACGGGTTATCACTCACTCTCGTATCTCAGGGGATAGCGGGAGAGATAGGCATCAACGCTGCTGTGAGAAGAAACCTCAATACGCTCTTCATAGGCAGAATACATCCCCTTGACGCTCAGGAGGCTGAGAAGTTCTTTGCCTCCTCATGGGTTGGTGTTGATAGCCTTCTCAGACTTCCTGAGGGGCAGTTTTACCTAGTCGGCAAGATGAACCCCTCTCCCGTCCCCATTTTGATAAGCTTCAACATCGAAGAGTGTGAGAAACTCAGGCATGGAAAGCGATGAGGTCCCCGATATTCTGAAGATACCCAAGCCTCTTCAGGAGAAGTACTTTTCGGTGGTGGAGGAGGAGATTAGCAAGCTACTTAAACGATTTTCAAGCATGGATAAGCTCCTGAGACATTTAAGAGAGAGGCTGGAGCACGGCATAAGCCTTGTCGAGCCACGCCAGAAGTGGAGGGACTATTTGATCGCGGTCGTCGATGGCTCAGACTCCCCCGCGATAGACCAGCGGATCGGCGTACTGTATGGGCTTTACGCGGCGGCTTACAAGCTCTTCAGAGGCTTCGAGCCCGTAGAGGATGGCGAGAGATATTTAGGTGATAGAGTCTCAGATCAGACTCAGGGCCAGAGAGATATCTTGGCGAAGATCCTGGATCTCGCAACAACGTATATTGAGCGAGCCCTCGCCCATAAGCTCCTCACATCCACTGACCCGAAGGTGGATCTCCTCTTGATTGATGGGAGCTTCCTAGGTTACAGGGCGGGTTGCAGCATGGTTAAAGAAGAAGCTTTAGAATGGAGGGAGCCAATCACCAATAAATACTTTGACAAAGTTTACGACTTGATTGAGGCGATCAATTCTCTCACAGTTCAGATAGCCGAGTCGGGGAGGGCCGTGGGAATAATTAAAAGGGTGCCGACCGCCGCAATTAGTGGCTACATGTATTACAAGTATGGCCGAGATCAGGCCCCCGATCTTAGCGACAGGTCGATTCTAACGCTTGTAATGCGGAGGGGCGAGCTTTTCAGCTACGCGTCATACTTGAAAGGCCTCAGATATGAGGCCTTATCATGGTACAAGACGGTGGTGAGGGAGAGAGGGTTTAAGGGGAAGACTCCAGATGAGGTCTTGAGGGAGGCTGAGAGAAGATTCACTGTCCAACTTGTGGCCGACCTTACGGACTATTCACGTGTTTCACGCAGAAACAACTTTGAAAAATACGCGGATAAACCCATCGTTAAGTTGGCCGGGCAGTTGAGGAGATATTTCCTGAGAACTAGGGAGGATCTTCCACCAATCTGTATCGAGGTGCCTGAGAGGGTTCCGCAGGACCTGTTCGAGAACGTTCTCTCCTACTGTATGGAGACATCCTCGCCAGCCACGGGACTTCCTCTAAGCTTAGACCTCATAGATGACTTAGTCTCTCTTCCCCGCGGCTTAGGTCGCGACTTTATAGGAGAGATAGAAGCAGGGTTACTGAGACACGGGGTGGACAAGGAGAAGCTGTTGGCTCTTTTCAGCCGCTTCAACCCTCAGAAGGAGGAGTTCTAAGGCCTACTTTTTAGCCATAGCAATCAAGTCCTCATCTATCTCTCCCAGATTCAGGGCGCGTCTCTTTATCAGGTTTAGAATCCAGCCCATAGCCACATCCAGTCCCAACTTCTTTACAAGCCTTCCTCTATAGTCTCTAAGAGTAATCGTGCTACTGCCCTCTTCCTCGTCCCCGACTATCGCCATCAGCGATGCCCTTAGCTGGTGCGCGGCCCTAATTCTCCTCTCCAGCGTACCCTCAGTCCATAGTTCGGCCCTTATCCCCGTTGAGAGCATCCTATCGCTTATGTTAGCGGCATAATCTCTGTTTTTCTCGCTTACTGGTAAAACGACGACCTGAGAGGGTGAGAGCCAGAGAGGGAGCCTCCAGTTATAATGCTCCAGCAGTATACCCATGAATCTCTCGATAGAGCCGAGAATAGCTCGATGAATCATTATAGGCCGCTGAGTTGAGCCGTCCCTCTCGACGTATTTCAGGTCCAGCTTCTCTGGCATGAAAAAGTCAAGCTGGACGGTAGAGCATTGCCACCGTCTACCGTGAGAATCCTCGATGTCAACGTCGATCTTAGGGCCGTAAAAAGCTCCCTCACCCTCCTTAACCTCATAGGTCATGTCTAAGCTCGCCAGCGCGTTTTTCAGGGCTTGTGTGGCCTCATCCCATCGCTCAGGGTCCCCGATAAACGACTCAGGCCTGGTCGAGAGCGTGGCGTAAATTTTTCCACGTACCGTCAATTCTAAAACATACATCACAGCGCGCAGAATCCTTGATATAACATCCTCCACTTGGTCGGGCCGGACAAAAGCGTGCCCATCGTCCTGCGTTATACTCCGAACCCTGAAAAGCCCCGTCAGCTCCCCTGGTTGCTCATTCCTATAGACGGTCCCGAACTCGGACAGCATCACCGGGAGATCCTTATAGCTTCGAGTTCTGCTGGCGTATATCATAGCGTGCCCCGGACAATTCATCGGCTTTACAACATACTCCTCGCCCTTCGCTGTGAAGATGAACATTCGCTCTCGGTAATGCTCGTAATGCCCTGTCTGGTACCAGACGTCTGACTTGAAGACATGTGGAGTCCAGACCTCTTCGAAGCCGAGGCTAAGGTTTACCTCACGTATCAGGTTCATGAGCTCGTCTCTGATAATTCTGCCGCGCGGATGGAAAAGCGGCATACCAGAGCCTAGCACGGGGTTTATCGTGAAGAGGTCTAGCTCCCTCCCCATCTGGACATGGAGCGTCTCTTTCTCCTCTACTGACGGGGCAGCTGTTTGCTGAGTGGGGCGCGCCTGTCTCTGGAGGAGAGTCTCCTGCGAGAGTGCTCTAAACTGCTCAGCCAATGGGTGCCCCTTCACCACGATGGAGAACCGTTTATTCCAGCCGAAAGGAGCCTTGTGTACCTTTATTCCAAGCTCCCTCGCCCTTTGCTCCATATACTTGACGAGGTGTATCGCCTTAATCGGCGGTGCCAAGTTGTTGCTGAGATGGGCGTAGGGGTAGATTACAAGTGTATCGGCTCCCAGCCTCTTCATTGAGCTTGCAACCTCGCTCAGCATGGCGTCGACTATCTCCTCGTCATCCTTCTCCTCCACACTCGCAAATAAGACGACAACGTCCCTGAAGCTCTGAGACTTGGGCTCTATCTCCTCGTAGACGGAGCCCTCACGCCTGATGGGCTCATACTCTAGTTGGTCCACGTGAAGCTGCAGAGTCTTCATACTCTTAACCAAACATCGGACAGGGGGACCCAATAATTAAAAATATCTTCAGCCTAAATGTTCCCAAGCAAGGGGAAGAGGTGTGTCTCGGAACAGGCGAAGGAGGGAGTTTGAGAAGCGACTCATGCGACGCCTCAGCGGAGGCTTGGTCAGACTATTCGTTGAGAAAGGCGTCTCACCCTTACACCTGACCTACTCCGCCTTCGCGCTCTCACTCTTTGCATCAGCCCTCTACGCGTTTTCAGGGACCTACCTTTACCTAACCGTGTTGGCGGCCGTGGCCTTGCTGGCCTCCGCCTTTCTTGACGCCCTTGACGGAGAAGTAGCCAGGCTCTCCTCCCGCGTCACTAGGCTGGGGGCATTCTTGGACTCCATGCTGGACAAGATAGCTGAGGCCTCTGTCTGCCTTGGTATAGCTTTTTCAGGACTGGTGGAGGGGTATTTGGTGCTCCTTTTCTGCGCCTCGTCACTCCTTGTAGGATATACAAGGGCTAGGGCGGAGGGTGTGGGTGTGGATTTAGCGGGGGTCGGTATTGCGGAGAGGGCGGAGAGAATAATCATCCTCTCGACCGCGTCCCTAATTGCCCCACTCCACCCCCAAGTTCTGGCTGCGGCATTATATCTCGGCTCCATTCTCTCCCTCATAACCGTAGCTCTGAGGGTGTTTCGCGTGGCAGCCGCGTTGAGGGGAGAGGGTGGGCAGGTGCATAAGGCATAGTTAAATTTTCCTTTACGCGGCTTTTAAAGGGATGAGAATTCCAAAGTCGTGGACAGACAAAGAGTTAACTATCAGCGACCAAGGCCTAAAATCGTATATCTGCCTCAAGACCTCCCTTATCCCACATTCGGGTGGCAGGCATGAGCATAGGAGATTTGGTAAGTCTGATGTCCACATAGTTGAGAGACTCGCAAACATGTTTATGAGGCCTGGCAGAAATGGAGGGAAGAAGTATAGGGGCATCCAGATAGTTCTGAACGCCCTCCATATAGTTCAGCTTAGAACGGCTGAGAATCCTCTCCAAGTCCTTATAAGGGCCATCGAAAACTCAGCACCAAGAGAAGACGTTACCCGCGTAACATACGGCGGCATCACATACTTCAAGGCGGTCGATATCGCGCCTCAGAGGCGCCTAGACTTGGCGCTTAGATGGCTTGCAGAGGCGGCCAGAATCTCGTCCTTTAGAACCCCCCTAACCACCGAAGAGGCCTTAGCAAACGAGCTCATATTGGCCGCAAGCGGAGACGTCAGAAGCTATGCGATAAAGAAGAAGAACGAGCAGGAAAGAGTAGCCCTTGCGTCAAGGTAGATTTTAGACTTGCTCATAAGACGGAGTGGGCTTAAATAGGACCGATAATAATTTTCAGTGAGTCTGAGTTGTCTCAGAAACCACATCTCAACCTCATCGTAATAGGCCACGTGGACCACGGAAAGTCGACGACCCTCGGCCACTTCCTAGTCCTTAACGGCACCATCGATGAGAGACAGCTTAGGCAGCTCGAAGAGGAGGCGAAGAGACTCGGCAAGGACACCTTCGTGTATGCATTCATTATGGATTCTATTAAGGAGGAGAGGGAGAGGGGCCTAACCATTCAGTTGAGTTTCCAGAAATTCGAGACCAAGAAATACTACTTCACCATAATTGACGCCCCTGGACACAGAGACTTCGTTAAAAACATGATAACAGGTGCTTCTCAAGCAGACGCAGCGGTTCTCGTGGTATCCGCAAAGAAGGGAGAATATGAGGTCGGAATCTCCGTGGGTGGGCAGACGAGGGAGCACCTCTTCTTATCGTTCATGCTCGGAATAAGGCAGTATATCGTCCTCATTAACAAGATGGATGATCCATCAGTAAACTGGACCAAGGAGAGATATGAAGAGGTTAAGCAAGGTGTGTCGGCGCTCATGAAGCAGATAGGCATCGACCCATCAAAGATACACTTCATACCGGTATCGGGTTGGAGCGGAGACAACTTAGTGTCAAAGAGCGAGAAAATGCCCTGGTATACAGGTCCAACACTGCTTGAAGCCCTAGACACGTTACAGGAGCCGTCTAAACCCATAGACAAGCCACTGAGACTGCCCATACAGGCTGTCTACTCGATTAAGGGCGTAGGGACGGTTCCTGTAGGCCGCGTTGAGACGGGTGTTCTCAAGCCAGGAGACCAAATCACGGTCATGCCAGGCAACATAAGGGCTGAGGTCAAGAGCATAGAGATGCATCACGCTCCACTTCAACAGGCGACACCCGGTGACAACATAGGGTTCAACTTGAAGGGTGTCGATAAAGCCCAGCTAACCAGAGGGATGGTTGTCAGCCATGCAGATAACCCATGTAAGGTCGCTGAGGAGGTCGAAGCGCAGATAATAGTGATAAACCATCCGACAGCCATCGCTGTCGGATACACCCCTGTCATGCATATACATACCGCACAGGTTGCCGTGAAGTTTAAGGAACTCAAGGCCAGGATAGACCCGAGGACGGGCCAAGTGGTGGAACAGAACCCGCAGTTCCTCAAAACAGGTGACGCGGCGCTAGTTGTGCTCCAGCCCCTTAGACCAGTCGCCCTCGAGACGTACAGCGATTTTCCGCAGCTAGGAAGATTCGCCATAAGAGATATGGGAATGACTGTGGCTGCAGGTGTAATAAGGAAGATAACTAAGACGGCTGCCTAAGTACTTAGACGCATCTCAACAGACACCTCATCGGGTATTTGTATTCTCATCAGCTCCCTCATCACCCTCGGGTCATTTATCACCAAGTCTATCATTCTCCTGTGCATCCTCAGCTCCCACTTTCTCCAAGTCTTCGTCCCTTCTCCGCAGGGTGATTTCCTCACGGGGAGAATCAGCCGTCGTGTGGGGAGAGGTGTCGGCCCACGCATCTTAGCTCCAGTCCTATCGACTATCTCCTTGATTTCCCTGCATATCGACTCAAGCTTATCCAGGTCTGTCGAGGTCAGCTTGATTCTTACTATCTGTTGCATGGAAGCCGTGGATGATATGTTTACAAGGACTATATTACCTTCAACTCTGTGGAGGGACAGCTCCCAGTATTATGTATTGGAGGACTATTGACAGATATATTAGGGAGAGGCATATGAGTGCGGCTATATGCCACCTTATACTTCTGAGATAAGAAAGGGAGCTGGCGAGAATTAAGAAGCTTGCAAACTGTGATAGTACCAGCGTTATATTAGCTGGAAGTGAGATAGGGATAACGCTCCCAGGCGAGTATATCCAATCCCATCTGTTGACCTTAGCCAAGAAAATCAATATTGGGTAAAGAGACATGGGAAGGATTCCGATACACACCGCGGCTAGGCCCTTAATGGGCGATCCTCCGAATGTTAGTGTGTGGAGAATGAAGTTCTTTACCCGCTGAAGACCTCCGCTCTCCATAGAACCCATCAGCCTTCGCTGCCTCAATTCATCATAGATATTGGCTAAGAAGGAGAGGTAAAAATAAATTGAGAGTATGGTTAGCGACATTGTCGATAATGTGTTCTCCAAGCTGAAATTCTTCCAGTGATACACGTTAACCCCGATTAAGGAGACTTTTCCATTCACATAGAGTGCAGCCGTTAATAGTAGGCTTAGCCCCCCGATAGTTGCGGCAATGGGCAATCTCTCTAAGGCCGGGCCAAGAATCCAGACAGGGTTGATTACCAGCGAAAATATGCGCTCAAAAAAACCCTGACGAACATTCTTACTCTCCAAAAGAACTGCGTCGCCCTCTTTCAACATTTTATATATCTCCAAACCCCTCTCTGTAAGATAGTAGTTTCTTTTTCCATCCTGCGCCACAAACATCTCGAGCTGCTTTAGGTTGTAATACAGGCTGCCGGTGCTTATCTTTAAGCTTGCGCGCAGGGCGGAGGCACTTATTCTCCCCGCATCCCCGATGGCGAGGATAATTCTTCTCCTTGTTCTGTGATTGAGGAGCCATACAGGGTTATCATCTTGAGAACTGTGAATAGATGCCACCAACGCTTGATAAATCAAAACTTGGTCATGCATTTAAACGTTGCATGGTGAGGCGGCTCCGATAAATGCCTTGAAATCATCTGAATCCTCGTAACTCTGACTCATCATCGCCGCCCAACACGTGAATGTCCTTCTTCCCATATAAATAATTGCCACTTTTTCCGCGCAAGTTCAGCAGCATGATAAGTTTTAAAGTGTAGCCAATTATCCTAAAAATAACAGATGTCTAAGCCGTGCAACAACCAATTCGAGTACGGTGACAAAGTATTCATCGTCACCGAGACTGGCCACAGATATTCCTTCACAATACGTAAGGGACAGGTCTTCCACTCCTCCGACGGATATTTTGAGGCTGACAGAATAGTGCAGTTGGACCAGGGTGGCGAGATAGTCAGCAACATAGGCAGGCGCGGCGTTATCTTCAAACCCTTACTGTTCGAGACGCTCCTCTCCCTACCTCGACGCACACAGGTCACATACCCGAAAGATCTTGGATTCATTCTAGTTCTCTCCGGTGTGAAACCGGGCTCGAAAGTAGTTGAAGGGGGGACTGGAAGCGGCGTCCTCGCGCTCCTACTTGCGACTTATGTCTCTCCAAGCGGCAAGGTTTTTAGCTATGATCTCAGCGACGAAAATTTCCCGGCCATCTCCAGGCTTGCTGAGAGGATGGGGCTCTCCGATGTCTTGGTTCTGAAGAGGGGCGACATATGCAGCTCTGTGGAGGAGAACTGTGTTGATGCCTTCATAGTTGATCTGCCACAGCCTTGGGAAGCAGTTGACCAGGCTAAAAAGTCCCTCCGAGGCGGCGGGATGTTTGTCTCGATTGTCCCGACGGTTGACCAGCTCGCCAGAACCTGTGAAAGCCTCAGAGACCGTGGCTTCCTCGAATACTTCAGTGGAGAGCTGCTGATAAGGCCTTGGCGTGTTAAGGCAGGAATGACTAGACCTCACCATGTGGCTCGGGCCCATACTGTGTTTATAGTTGCTGCGAGGAAAACAAGCACAGAAAAATTATCTGATTGGACTTTGAAGCTTCCCGACGGCTTAAGATGATGGTCTGAGCGATAACGCTTCAATGGAGGAGAGATACTGGGCTAGCTTTGACGAAGCGTCCTCTACATGCTGATAGGGGTATGTCTCAGGATAGCGGAATGAGAATTTAACGAAATGGCTTGAAGAGTATGTGGAGGCTGCGATTGCATACATAACGCTCACATGCTGATGCTCCTCTATCTCTTCAAGCGACTCGTGCTCCCTCCTCCTCACCCCCGCCACATTGTCCTTCATTCTTCGGGCAAGTATGTCCTCCGGCCTAAACTCTAGAAAGATGATGGCGCGAGGCTTGATGCGGGTAGTGACGTAGGGTGGTAGGCCAGGATAGTATCCGTGCGGAGTCTTGATTGCCGAGTGGGTATCTATTATTACTTTTCCAATCAGGCTTCCCAGCGCCTCTGCAGCTTTTTCCTGAATCCTGATGTAGCTCTCCGAGTCCATTATTCTCCTCATGTCGTCCCTACTCCTGACGCCTCTCTTACTGGCCTCCTCAAACATCGCGTCACCAAAGTTCACCACTGTTAGGTTCTCCACCTTTTCAGAGAGCCTCTTCAAGATAGTTGACTTACCAGACCCGGGAACGGCGATTAAAATAACCTTATACATAGGCTTTACACAAAGATACCAATCACCGCTATTTTATCTATATCGCCGATTTCAACACAATCCTTGCCGCTTTCTCGATGTCTTCCCTCTTGACTGTTCGGCGACCGGCATGTTGCGCAAGCTCGATCGACTGAGCCGCAATGCGCGTCCCAATATCCTCTAAGATTTTGCGAAGCTCCTCTACAGCCTCCTCGCTGACACGTGTCGCACCGGCCTTCCTCAGTATCCTGTGCATCGGCGCGTTTGAGAGTTCACTCATACGGAGAGGACTGTATTTACTAAGATATATAGACCATTGCCTGTTGCTTGTTGTGATACGCTGTAGAATACGTGAGTATGCTTCGGAGGCGTGTCAAGATGAGCCTCTCTAAAGATTTATAAGCAGATACGAGAAATTTGAGACGGGAAGATGGCCCTGCTAAATAGGGTGGTTTGCCCTCACTGTAAACGGCTGACTTTGAGGGGTAGATACTGCATGAATTGCGGCAAGGAACTTCCTATGGAGCTTGCCGCTGAGACGCTGCTTGAGGCACAGGCCACCACTTCGCAGCCCCAGCCTGAGGCCGCACCACAGGCGGTCGCCCAGGCCGCTCCAACTCAACCGACTGCAACAGCCGAGGTTCCTCCGCCCGAGGATGTGGCTGAAGAAAGGAAGTTGGTTGAGCAGCTCTCAAAGCTTCATACCTGGTCACTCAAACTTATAGACCTCTTTATGGGGGGCGATGTCCCCCTTAACGTTTTCACGGAGCTTTATCAAGAATATCGCTCCCGGATCGGGACGCTTGATCAAAAGAGGGTCGAGTCTATCGAAAAAATCAGTGAAAGGATTAAGGATTTGACTCAAAAGGTCGAGTCGCTGAAGATTAGGCACGAGGTAAACGAGATAAGCGACAGAGACTATATCAGGCAGAAGATTGAGCTGGATAAGGAGCTTACGAGGCTCAGACCTAAGCTTTCGATACTTCAGAACCCCCTCGAGATAAGGCTTGCAGACATACCCTCTTTCACCGAGAGCCTCTCAAACAGGATACAGAACGTGAAGAATAACGGTGCAAGCACGGGTCTAAGCAATGAACTAATATCGACCATCGTTCAGGACCTCCAGTCCCTGCTCGACGCTTGCCAAGGCTTAGTAAAGCAGCATGAGAGGATTCAGCACGAGATTAAGAAGCTGGAGACAAGGTACAAGATAGGGGAGTTAAAGCAGGACGAGTACCTTGCGCAGAGACAGCGTCTGGAGAGGCAGCTGGAGCTGACGTTCTAGAGCTGTCGGCCTGGCTTCGGCGGGGGCCTTATTTCTGGGATTAAATCTTTAACGTTAAGCACTGTTCTTCTTATTCTGGGTTGTTCGAGGAGGATTACAAGCGCAGATTCGTCTTTGGATGCGACTTCGGTACAAGTGATTACAAGTATGGCCCGATTTCGCTGGGTGAGAGGCCTCGCGTGATGGAGAGCAGAGGATACTTCCCCGAGAAGAGTGTTGTGGCTGAGTTGCTAGGCGGGAGCAGGGAGGTTGTGGTCGGGAGCGACGTGGCGCTGTTTCTCGGGGGCGGCCAGGACCTGTCGGGCAGGCTTGTCTACCCCATGAGAGATGGAATAGTTGGAATCAATGACGAGAAAGGATGGAGAGTGATAAGGGAGCTGATTTACAGGTCTTTAAGCGATTTCAAACCGAGCGGCTTCGGTTTTAAGGGCTTTTACGTTGTAGCCTCCCTCTCAGCGGTCGCACCCCTCTACATGTATGAGAGGTTATACGGCTACCTAGGCCAGATGGCTGAGGAGGGTCTTGCCCACTCTTCAACCATCATACCGCAGCCTCTCGCCGTAGCTATAGCTCATAAGCAGACCTCCTGTGTGGTGGTTGAGAGCGGGCATGGAAATACGCAGGTTGCGCCGATCTCCCAAGCACCCATCAGGAGCGCTGTCGTTGCGCTTAACCGTGGTGGGGGTGAGGCAAACGCGATAACTGCAGAGATATTGAAGGACACGGGGTATGGCGACCTTGCGAAGGAGGAGAAGGCTGTGAGGCTCATTAAAGAGAGGCTCGGCCTCCTGCCGCTGGACCTGAATAAGGCGATAAGCTATGCCAAGAGTAACAGGGAAGCTGTGAGAGGGGTTTACCAGATTCCCGGCACAAGGATTAAGGTCGACTTGGGAGATTACTCATGGACTCGGTTCCTCATAGGTGAAATAGTCTTCGACCCGAATCACGAGATATTTCAGAGCTACTTTAGGCGGGGGATGCCGAGGCCTGAAGACACGAGAATAGGGGATACGCTCTTTTACGGCATGATGGATTTAGCTGAGACTGTTATCAGCTCTGTTGAGAAGTGCCCGGTAGAGCTCCAGCCCCACTTATACGGCCAGATAATACTCTCGGGCGGTAACTTCAACTGGAGCGTGCCAGCCAGCCTCAGGGGAATAAGCTGCGACTCCAAGCTGAAGCTGCAGAGCATGCTCCATGCAAAAGGGGTAGAGGCTACAAGCGTTGTTCTAAGCCCTGAGCCGCAATACGCGGTATGGAGGGGTTGCATAGTCTATGGCTACGCCCTTCCACACCAGTATGAGTGGAGCTGGGAGAAGATGGAGGGGTGGCTTCATCACAGGTCTTAGCCATCTAGCACATCATACACGACTCTAAAGCCTGACTCGACTGGCCTGACCTCTTTTACAACTATCCTCCCCACCTCGCTGGTCTCCGCCACATGTGTCCCGCCGCAGGGGATGGCGTTCACACCATCAATGACTATGATGCGGTATGTTTGAAGCTCCGGCAGCCGCGCCACATTAGGCGCCCCCCGCACCGTGTATTGAAGCTCTTTCCTGTCAACCCAGACAGGATATACTCGCCTTGCCTGCCTGACTACCTCGTTTGAGATTCTCTCAAGCTCAGAGGGGGAGAGATTCTGCATCCTCCCCATGTATTCCACGAAGCTCTCTGGAGGGCCGTGGAATGCCTTGGACGATAGAAGCCCTCCACCCACCTCCATCAAAACAGCGTAGTCGACTATGTGCCCCGCCGTGTGTAGCCTCATGACGCGATATCTCGCATCCCAGTCGATACTCATTCTAACTTGGGAGCCCGGTTCCGGAGAACCCTTTAAGATCTCGCCGTAGTGTATGACAACCCCTGAGTGCTCCAAAACCTTCTTCACCCTCGCCGTGAAGAGGTCGCACCCGATGGTCCCGCTATCCGAGGGCTGGGCTCCTCCTCTCGGATGCATTATGGTCTCGGATGTTACCAGGTAACCTGTTTTCCTCGACTCAGGAACATACTTCAGGAGAGATGTCTCGAGCTCTCTTTGATACGAGTCTGTCAAAAATAGTTTGTTGGTTTGCGGCAGGCCTTCGACTATTCTCTCCAGGCTGACCAATCTATGCCTCACTAGAGACCGCCGAGCTTTAAACGATTCGTGCCACACGTGTGAGAGCTCAGGTCCCCATGATCTCGGTGTAGATGCGGCTCGGCGAAGATTTGAGCTCCCTGATAAGTCGCCTAGCATCTAGCATAACTCCCCCCGAAGCTTTTCTTAGTCTGTTCATCAATGCCAGACCCAACCCCTCTTCCTGCCACCCCTCAGCTAGAATAATCTCCACACCCTCATCATCCATCTCGCGCAGACACCTGAAAAGCAGCTTAGCGGCCTGGGCGGGGTTAGACCGCGGCCCAAGGTCTCTCAGAGCATCTGCTCGATATGCGTAGCTGTCGCTCCCAAGGACCCCCACCCTGAACCCTCTACTTCTGAGAAGATCTGCGAGACCCTGTATTCCTCTCCTGACATCTTTTAACGCGCCCTCCACGACCACAAGCCTCGCCCTCGGCGCGTAGTGCCTATACTTCATTCCAGGCGACCGCGGAGCTGTTTCGCCTTGGAGGAGCAGACCTATGGCTGCAGGGTGAACCTCAACATCGCCCAAAACATTCTCAAGCTCTTCGAGCGTTACTCCGCCAGGCCTAAGTATCACGGGCTTCTCAGAGGCGAGGTCAAGAACCGTAGACTCCACACCAATATCGGTGGGCCCTGCATCAAGCACCAAGTCGACCTCCCCCTCCAAGTCTCTTAAAACATGCTCCGCCAGTGTAGGGCTCGGCCTTCCGGACTTATTCGCGCTGGGGGCCGCGATGGGTGTCTCTGCCATTTCGATGAGGCGGAGCGCAACCTTGTGGCGGGGCATTCTAACTGCGGCCGTCTCGAGCCCGGCCACGGTTATCTTGGGCAAAGAGGGGTTCTTCTTGACAACAAGGGTAAGGGGACCGGGCCAGAATCTCTTGGCCAGCTCCTCCACTCTCCAGTCAATATCCGCCACCACATCGTAGAGGTCTTCGAACCGGGCTATGTGCACTATGAGGGGGTTATCGGGAGGCCTCTCCTTCACCTTGAAGACCCTCTCAACCGCTGCAGGGTTAAACGCGTCAGCCCCCAGCCCGTAAACAGTCTCGGTCGGAAAAGCCACAAGCCCCCCCGACTTAATGATACTTGCGGCTCTCTTCACCACAGGTTCGTCAGGATTCTCCCTATCCACACGGAGGACTATTGTCTCCACCACCAGAGCGAGTGCAGGATGTAGATAAAAAGGGTCACACCGGTATCCTGATGATTCTTAGGAGGCCGCTCATCGAGAGGAGCTCAAGCTCTTTACGCAAGGCCTCGACGTTTACGTTGTAGTACCTCTCTCTGCTCCATCTTGAGAGGTGGTTGAGAGCAGACTGCAGCATTCGGAGCGAGTTCTCACCCCTACCCTTCTGGGCGTGGACGAAGGCGGCCGAGAGCTTGATCAGGCCCGAGAGGACTTCACGCTCCTCCCCTGCCTTGTTCCTCCAAACCTGTTCAAGAGCCTCGTGAGCCTCCCAGAACCTCTCATCATTAAACAGTGAAACAGCCAAATTGACGATCTCCTCCTCAGACAGCCCCTCAAGTGGCGCAACCTCCCTGACATACTCCAGAGGCGCCAAGCCGGTGGATAGAGTTTTTACCACTTCATCGGGATTATCCGTGAGGACATCTACCTCTAAACGCCTCCCACCTATACGCACATCGACAACACTGCAGGCTATATGGGATAGGAGCCGCCTAGCCTCCCCAACATATCCCTCATGAAGCTGCTGGGTGGCCTCCAGCCCCTTCAACCTCAGCGCGATAATGAACCTCCTCAAACCAGCCATAGCTGATACTCGAGCAGTATATTTGTGCGGCGTAGATAACCTCTTTAAGTCGCTTCTCAGCAACTCAATAGAGGCAAGGCATGGCACGAAGACTGTTAGCCCTTCTCCTCATCGTACTCCTGCTGAGTATCTCTGCGTCCTCCTCCTATTCACAGACGAGCGAGGCGGTCGTCGAGAGGAGAGTCGCCTTGACCTTGTCAGGGCTGGTCTATGTGTCTGACAAGATATCACAGATTCCCCCAGGGGCTAAGTTTGGACTCGGAGTCCCGCTCGCGATACATTCTCTCTTGAGGCATATTTCTGTCGAGGGAGGGGTTATAGAGGGGGAGGAGAGGGGCGAAAGATTCGTCTTCTACAATATATCGCCGGACGGAGGCTTACTCGTGGTTAAACAGATTTTTGCGGGAGTTGTCCAATCGAGGGCGGATGGCGCGTATATAGTATCAGCTCCGGCAACACCGTTCCTTCAAGGCATTCAATACTCGGCCGACACATACATAGAATTACCCGCGGATGCTCAGCTATCAAACACGCCACAGGGATACACACTTAACGGTACAATCCTCTCTCTGAGGGGTTCCCGGCCCACGCTCAGCGACCCGCCAACGCTCTCATTCACCTTCACATCCACCACAGTCCAGCTCTTAACAATAGAGAGGCTCAGCTTAGTCTACGACTTGGACTCGAGGATTCTGACAGCCTGGCTGAGGATTCGGAATACAGACACTCGGAGCCTCCAGAGTGTCACTCTGCAGGTGCCCAAGGGACTGAGAGTGGTCGAGGCCGGTGACCACACGGGCCAGATAAGATATACCGCATCCGGCGACACTGTAACAATCAACATCTACCCTGAGAGGTTCGACGTTCTGAGCGGCTGGAGATATGAGTTCTATATTAAGGCCCTAATTCAAGGAGACTCAGACATAGTACAAATATCCGCGGACACCATCTCGCTGAGGACATTCCAGCCAGCCAACGCATCGATCGATAGCATCATAGTCGAGGCAGTGCTACCGAAAAATCAGGCTCCAACATCCACAGAGAAGCTGGAAGAGCTATACAGAGACGACGCAGGCAGAACGGTTCTCCGCTTCTCCAGCAGACTGCTAAACCCATACGACCCCCAGACACTGACGATCGAGGTGAGGAGCGAGGGTATCCCGGCAAACGTCTCACAGATGCTCATAGCCGCGATTCTTGTCTTAGGCGTAGTCGGCCTCATCACCTATTCGGGCGCAATCCCGCGAAGGAGGGAAAAGACCGGCCGGGTCCTAGAATATGCGCTGTCCCAGAAACTTCTCAAGGAATTTTCTGAGCTGAGAGGCGTCTTGGAGGAAGTGGACGAGCTGGTAGGCCTCAGAAGGGGAGACATTAAACAGGTCCAAGTTCAGGCGGTCTTATCCAGAGTGAGGACAAAGCATGAATCCATACGCGAGCTCTTGGGAGATTTTAAGGGAGACGAGATGGTTCAGCAACTTCTGAGGAACCTTCAAAGCAATATGAGCCAGCTGGGTGAGACCTTGAAGGTGCTCGGAAAGAGCTTAACGGAGCTCCAGAGAGGCGAGATGAGCAGAAGCAGCTATCTAAAGATTTACCGGGCCCTTAGGGGCGACTTACGGGACGCGATAGCGGCGGTTGCGGAGTCCGAGAGCCTCATCAGGTCAATCTCTGAGAAGAGTTAGCAGGGCTCTCTCGATAAAGTCCGTCGGGTCCTCCATCGTTTCTACAAGCCTCCTAGCCCTCTCCTCCAGCCTTCTTCTCACGCGGCTACGCGTTAACTCCTCACAGAGCTGCAGAATCTCCGATAAACCTCTAGGCCCCACAACCCTCAGCAACCCCCTAGAGGCCAGGAACCTGTGGACGGCCGGAGTCTCGCCGGGATAGAACATTATTACGGGCTTCCCGAGCAGGGCTGCCTCCTGCGCAATCGTCCCGCCGCCCGAGAGTACGATCGAGGCGTTTTTAATGAAGGGAAGAGCGAGTACGGGCTGCTCCAGCAGCTCGACGTTTGAGGGGACGCGCCTCCTCAGCGCAGACGCCTCACCCCGATACCTGAGAAGCACGAGAACCCTGCTGAAGATCTTTGCCGCAAGCCTCACAACCTCGACTGTCTCATCGAGCCCCCTGCCGGAGAGGTATGATGCCTTATACTCTGGAACTCTCACGAGTGCATACTCACCTATAGAGGGTTTAGGAGCCTTTTCCTCCAGCTGCCTCCAACGGATTATCCAAGCTAACGGGTCAAGAGCCCTGTATCTGAGTATGGAGTCTCTCCTAACACCCCAGCGCGTCCATTCCGAGGAGTTGACCGCGAATGGTGTAAATATTTTAGAGGAGGGCGGTGCGCAGAGCGCGTTTACCGGAGAGTGTGGCGTGTCTGATACTAAGTAGTGAGATATCTGGAGGCCGAAGCAGACGCGCATCATCTCTATCGAGCCGCTTGAAAGCGCTGCCACCGGTCTTTCACCATTAACGTACCTCAGGAATAATCTCTGACGCTCTGTGCTTGTGGCCAGTTTCCCTCTTAAATCCCCACCACCAAACCTCCCCAGCACAACCGCATCCAACTTGAGAAGCCGCAGTATCCAGTCAAGCTGCTCATACCTTCTCGAAGTTATGAATGGCTCGAGTCCGCGCCTCTTTAAACGCTCCGCGAGAGGCCAGAAAAAGAGAGCCTGTTTAGGCGTCAGAACATCTATCCAGACTTTGCTCAACCAGACCACCACCAACAACCCGGGCATATCGATTATATATTCTGGCTTGTTTAATAGCGCGGACATGCTTGTGGCCGGAGTCATGATTCTATCGGTAATTTCCTCTCTCATAATTTCCATGGTTTTGAGCGGCTTACTCGCACATCATCTACGCTCTCCTAGGTTTATGGGCGTGGATGTGCATAAGCCTGAGAAACCGCGGATACCTAAGATTGGAGGATTGGCCCTTGCCGCCGCCTACGGGGTGGTGATGCTCATGAACATGCTGGTTGGCGGTGGCTCTGCGGAGCTTGTTCTTCTAGTCTCTCCATTGATCGCTGCTGTTATCGGTTTGCTGGAAGACGCCAGAGAGCTGAACCCGCTCACTAAGCCCCTGCTCCTTCTACTTCCCGCGCTGCCGGTGCTACTGCTATCCACCTATAACCCCTACCCTATAATCCCCATCATAGGCGGTGTGAGAATAACTCTAATCTACCCCATACTTGTCTTGGTAGCATACACTGTTGTTGCAAACGCGATTAACAGCGTAGATGTTCTCAACGGATCGCTAGCACTCTCGGCGCTCCCCATTCTACTGCTACTCGCTGCCTTATCTTGGCTGGAAGGGGTTTTTGGAGCGGCTACAGCCTGTCTCGTGCTCTCAGCGGCTCTTTTAGGCTTCCTCAGATACAACTGGTATCCCGCCAAGATTTTCGGAGGCAATGTGGGGAGCAACCTAGTCGCGGCCGTAGTGACCACTGTCGCCATAGTGGCACGGCTTGAGGTTGTGACGATGGTCGCTCTCCTTCCTCATATTCTGAATGAGTTTTTCATAATCGTATCGATGGGGGGATTGAAGTCTGGGAAATCACTAGCCTCCAGACCTATAGAGTTTGTCAGCGGCCTAATAGTTGCGAGCAGGAAGCCAAGTGACCCCCTGACGCTCGTTAGACTGATAGCGTCGCAAAGACCTATGAGCGAAGTCGCTATATCGAAGAGCATTGCCGTTATCAGCATCTACTCCTCTCTCTTAGCAGCTGCGACATATCTGATAGGGAGGCTGACAGCGTGATGGGTAGCGTAAAAACTCTCCTAATGCTCATCACTGTTGCATGGATCTCTTTGTTGGTGGTTTTGGTTACGATCTCTACTGTAATTCTCCCCCTAGTGCATGGGATAGAGTCCAATGTATTCGCTGGATTGGCGCGTCTCGGTCTTTCATTTCTCCTATTCGCCATTTGGCTGGTATGGATTTTTGAGCTCGCTCTCTTCACTCTGTTCAAGCATACGAGAAGGGGGCGTGAAGGAAGTGGATAAAAAGGCTGGGTTTATTGATGTGGATGGGTCTGGTCTTCCACTTCTTTACAGGCTTTTACGTGGAGGCTGGCGTATAAGATACTCCTCTTTCATGAGACGCCCTTTAAAAGGGTTCAAAGCCGATGAGCGTCGTAGGAAGCTGATCGCTTCTGCAGTAAACAGCGGTCAACTGGTGGAGGGCCGGCTAGATGAGGTTGCATCTTCGTTCCCCATGCTAGTTATCTCTCACATTCGTGGCCTAGTCCCAGATATTGATAGAAGAGACTTGGGCCACATATATCAGAAAATTTGCGAGTCCGCAGAAATCGTAGAGATGGGAATAGTCCACGTGGGTGTTCACGAGCTTGGATTTATGAACTGGATTAACACGCTTATAGAGCAGCACGGCTTCAAGGGCTATCTCTACTATCTCCCACACCCCCTCATAATCAAGCGCAAGATTCCTGTGGGGGGACCACCGATTAGAGACGAGGCAAGGGACTTGGTCTCATCCCTCACGGGCCGAGCCCAGCTTTTCCCTGGGCTCCCATACACTGATGCGGAGGCCATAACTCTTACTTGGCTTTTAAAAGAGGCGGCTGCATACGCGGCATACGTGGAGGCCGGTCTGATTCTTTATAAGCGGGCCGGTGTTCTTCACACGGAGATTGCGACTCAGCTGCTCGGCGGGGGCAGGGGGGCTGTGTGGAGGCGTATGGCAAGTGTAGCCCTGCTCACACTTTTAGAGGACCTTGAGGACTCTGAACTTCAAAAATCAATGCTGGCCGGGTCTGTGGTGAAGGTTTTACGAGAAGGTGACAAGACTGTGGCTGACATCCTCCTCAAGAGGTTGGGTGAGAGAAAGTCTCCGCGGATATTGGTCGTTGGGTGCAGACTTCAGTCCCTTGAGAAGCTTAAGAAGAGGTTCAAAGTGTATCATGTATCCTCATCAGAAGTTGGAGGTAGAAGGGTGCCTCAAAAGGTCGACGCGGCTATACTCTCCGTCGCTAGCAGAAAGTTGCTAGAGCAATTGAAGGAGTTGATGGCTAAGGAGAGCCTCGTTATAGACTTGGCGAACTATCGAATAGTGAGGCATGGAGGTAATGGCTCTTGAAAGATGGGAGGCTTAAGATAGGCGTCGTCGGAGCGGGATTTTGGGGAAGGAACCACGCCAGAGTGCTCTCAGAGATAGAGTCCTGCGAGGTTCGTGGAATCGTGGACATAAATGTCGAGAGAGCGAAAAATATCGCGAAGCGCTTCAACATACCGAACATTTACACAGACTTCAGGGCACTTCTAGACAGGGAGGAGGTTGACGCACTTACGATTTGCACACCGACGGTCACCCACGCCGAGATAGCACTCGAATGTGTTAAACGAGGCGTAGCTGTGCTTGTTGAGAAGCCTATGGCTTCAAGCCTGAAGGAAGCTGTAGAGATACTGGATACTGTCAAGTCTTTTGGCGGGAGACTAATGGTAGGTTTTATTGAGAGGTTTAACCCTGCCATCAGGTATACTTTTTCCGCGTTGTCTGAGGGCCTGATAGGGACTCCGTTAACCATAGCCTCTAGGAGGATTGGGCCGTGGCCCGAGAGAATTGGAGATGTGGGCGTAGTGAAGGATGTCGCAATCCACGACATAGATCTCGCGCACCACTTTTTTGGAAAAATCCCCTTGCATCTCTACGCAACCGGAGGAGCACTACGTCACAGCTACGAGGACTATGTTCAGGCGTTGATGTATTTTGATGAAGTTAGGTCGGCTTCGCTTGAAGCCAACTGGCTTTCCTCAAAGAAAAAACGAGATATGAGGATAACGGGCACCGAGGGTGTGGCCACGATAGAATTTTTAACGGGTGAGACAGTCATCGAGAAGCCTGACTACTCGATAAGCCCCGTTATAAACTATGTCGAGCCCCTGAAAAGTGAGTTGACATACTTTGTCGAGGCGCTTCTCAACAAAGAGGTGTTAAAGCCCGGCCCTGAGGAGGGGTTACTCTCGCTCGTAGTTGCTGAGGCTATACTCACATCGATGCGGACACGGTCTACTGTTGTCATAGATGATATCTTGGGAGAGTGGGGCTTAAGCCAAGCTCTCTGAGTTACAGATATAACCGCGGCTGATAACGAAATATGGCGTTGCGCGAGCTCCGGACACTCTACTGGAGAAACGGCTCTCTATACCTCCTGGACCAGCGCCTACTTCCCTGGAGGGAGAGATACGTACGCTGCACTAGCTACAAGCAAGTGGCGCGGGCCATAAAGGAGATGGTAGTGAGGGGGGCGCCCGCAATCGGAGTTGCAACTTTATACGGCATGGTCTTAGCCGCTAAAGGCACAAAGGCCAGACGATCCGAGCGGTTGAGAGAGGCTGCTGAAACGCTCAAATCGACCAGGCCGACGGCTGTGAACCTCTTTTGGGCCGTCGACCACATGCTGGGAGTCGCCGAGAACGCGATGCGCGCTAAGAAGGACGTTTTTAAAGCTTTACTCGAGGAGGCGGACAGGCTGGCAGAGCAGGATATTGAGACCAACAAAAAAATTGGAGAGAATGGCGCCGGCCTAATACCAGACGGCTCGGTCGTCATGACCTACTGCAACGCGGGTGGGCTTGCGACTGTCGGCTACGGGACGGCTGTTGGAGTGATTAGGGCAGCTCACGAGAGCGGCAAAAAGATATCCGTCATAGTCCCCGAGACGAGGCCGAAGCTCCAAGGCGCGAGGCTAACAGCCTTTGAGCTCAGCAAGCTGGGCATCCCCTACAAGATAATTACAGATAACATGGCGGCGATGCTCATGAGTAGGGGGGATGTATCCTGCATAGTGGTTGGGGCTGACCGGGTCCTCGCCAAGACAGGCCACGTGATAAACAAGATAGGGACGCTCAGCTTAGCCATCTCGGCGAAATTTTTCGGCGTCCCGTTCTACGTGGCCGCGCCGCTCACAAGCTTCGACTTCAAAAGAGGGCCTGAAGAAGTCAAGATTGAGGAGAGGAGTATTGAGGAGGTTCTCAACTTTGCGGGGAAGATTATAGCACCTAGGGGCTCAGATGCCATAAATCTTGCATTTGACATAACACCTCCGGCGCTTGTCTCAGCGATAATAACGGAGCACGGCGTATACGAGCCTGACGGCCTCATGACGCTGGAGAGATATTCGCGGGCGGTGTCCGGGCCTTAGGCTGAAGTATCCATGAGTAGAGGGCCTCGTGGGGTAGCTTAGCCTCTACCCGCCTCCCAGTCAGCGAGGATATCTGTAGGGCGCAGGTCTCGCTGTAAGAAACCACGAGCCCTGATGTCCCGAGCTTTCTCACAAGCCTTTCACCGATCTCGCGAGAGAGGGCCCTATTCTTCTCGAGCATGCCCCATAAACCGCCTGATCCGCAGCAGTCAAGGAGAACCTTGTCTACGTTTACGTTGAGGGTCTCCAGGGTGTCGGCTATGAGGCTTGTTAACCGCAGGTGCTGTGATAGGCATGTTGAGTGTGTTACACATCTCTCTCTGCTAAGGTCTGCTGAGATTCTGCCCAAATGGACGAAGTCGTGGATGAGCTCGTTTATGTCCACGACAGACTCGGCTACCTCTCTGCTTTTTTCTTCATCAAGTATTCGCGGATAGACTTCTCTGAGCATCATGGTTGATGCGGGCGATGTGCAGACAATTCTTCGCCCCTTTACGGCTTCTCGGTGAAGCGACTCGACATTCAGCCGAGCCAGCTCTTTCACCTTCTCCCACATACCCAACTCCCAGTATAGTATTCCTGAGTCCCGCTGGGGTGGTAGGAAAAGGTCGATCCCAGCTTGGTTGAGCAAGTAGCGGGCGGAGACGGCTATGCTGGGCCTCACATATCTTGCGTAGGTGTCTGCGAAAAAGGCATAGACCCTTAGCCCACTCTTCAACGCCTCCCTCCTGAAAACCTCGTCCAGCACTCCACCCTCCGGCAAGGGTAGCAGCGCGTCATCAGCAAACCCTGCAAGCCTCTTGAACAGGTATAGGGTAGGCTTGGTAAGGATGAGGTGTCTCAGCCACCCATTCATCCTCGACAAGCCTCTGACAAATCCCTCGAAATTCGCGATTACTCTCTCCGGCCTATCTAGAGAGCCTACCCCCCTCTTACCGATATATGCGGCCCTGTAAGCTGACATGACCGTAGGTATTGGAATACCGGCTGGGCACACGTCAACGCATCTTGTGCATCCTATGCAGAGGTCTATCAGCTCCTTGAAGTTCTTTGAAAGAGGGTCTGGCCAGCCGCTCTGTAGCGCGGATTGAAGCAGGACGAGCCTGCCTCTACTCGTCTTTGAGGGCTTAAACCCGATGCTTGTGAGCGTGGTGGGGCAGACTGAGTTACAGAAACCGCAGCGGATGCATCGCTCCGCTTCTTCTGCATATAATCCCATCAGTCTATGAAGGGTGTCAGGCGGCATCCGGGGGCTCTTAGAGTTTATTAGATGCCTCCTCTCTAAAAACCATATCGCAGACACACCCTCGAGCGTCGCGATACTTTTGGCGAAGAAGTCTGGGGAGCCGCCGGCTTCAGGTTTATAACTCCGATAGGCGTATCGAGACACAGTCAAGTGGTGAAGAATGGGGCACAGAAAATACTCGGCACCTCGGAGAGGCTCGCTGGCATACGCGCCGAGGCGGCGAGCGCGTAGAATAGTCCCCAACGTGAGGTTCTGGCCTCGCACCAAGCAAGGCGCAGGGCTTCTGGGCTTTATAGGATACAAGGTCGGCATGGTCACGACCTTGGTGATAGACGATATTCCAGGCTCACCTACTCAAGGTGCCGAAGTGGCTAAGGGCGCCACACTTATTGCCACACCACCCCTACACCTTATCGGTGTTATTCTCCTCAAGAAGGAGGACGGACAGCTAGTCGAGCTTGCTAGACACATCATAGCTGACTTGCCGCCCGAGATAAGGGACAGAGTTAGAGGTGTATCGCCGACTTCTATCAGCTTAGAAGGGTTGAGGAGCCGCATAGTAGAGTCTGACGAGGTCAGAGCTCTAGTTGCGTCATATCCTAGAGAGGCTGGGCTCTCACAGAAGAAGGCCCTAATACTCTCGGTGCCTGTGTCGGGTAAGGTGGAGGAGGCATTCAACTATGTGGCCTCGAGACTGGGTGGGCGCATACCCGTCGGGGAAGTCTTCAGGGCGGGAGAGTTCATCGACGTTGTAGGTGTTACGAAGGGGCATGGTTTTCAGGGCGTGGTTAAGAGGTTCGGCGTTAAGATTCTGCCCCGGAAGCAGAGAAAGACACGCAGGGCTGTAGGTGCGATAGGCGGCAGAAGCCCGAAATACATTACAAGGTTTGTGCCACGAGCTGGTCAGATGGGATTCCACAACCGCACAGAATTCAACAAGAGGATAGTGAGGATCTGGAACGCGGGTGAGGCGCCCGTCGCCAAGAGCGGATACACTAGGGCGCCGCCCCCGAGATGCGCCACGATAGCTCTGCTCGGCTCAGTCATGGGCCCGCCTAAGCGACCTATCGTTCTTAGGACACCCGCAAGGCCTCCCAGATACAAGCTCGAGGCCCCGCGCCTGAATATGGTGATGTATGCAGGGGAGGTGTTAGCTAGTTGACGATCCTCGGACAGCTCCTGACCAAGGGAGAGCGGGAGGCGAGGCTCTTGGGCCTTGACGGAACAATTAAGGGCAAGATCACGTTGCCCAAAATATTTTCTGCCCCTCTGAGAGAGGACCTTGTTCGAAGAGCCTATATCGCGATACTATCTCATAGATTCCAGCCCAAAGGCGCCTGGAAAGGCTCTGCTCATAAATACTCGGTGGAGTCGCTTGGACCCGGCTTCGGAATTTCGAGAATATCGCGCCTTAGGGTGGAAGGCACCGGAAAAGCTAGAGGCGGCGGATTCGTTCCCACGGCTGTAGGAGGTAGGCCCACACACCCGCCGACACCTGAGAAGAGAATACACAAGGAAATCAACGCAAAGGAGAGCCGGGCCGCCCTCGCATCAGCCTTAGCATTCACAGCCAGCCCTGAACACGTGAAAAAAAGAGGCCACAGCATACACACCGACATGGAGCTACCTATAGTGGTCGAGGACACCCTCGCCTCTGTGAAGAAGACATCTGAGCTAACGAGCGTTCTGAGGTCTCTAGGCCTCGAAGAAGAGCTGGAAAGATGCGGTGAAAAGAAAGTCAGGGCAGGTAAGGGGAAAAAGCGCGGAAGAAGATATAAGCGGAGAAAGGGACCCCTCATAGTCGTCCACAAAGATGAGGGAGTCATGAAGGCGGCGCGAAATATACTTGGCCTCGACGTGGTCCTCGCCAAAGACTTAAGCGTGCTACACCTCGCGCCGGGCGGCCACCCTGGAAGACTCGCCATCTTCACGGCTCAATCCCTCTCACAGCTCAGTGAAAGGCTGATGTGATATGGATCCACAGCAGGTGATTAAGAGGGTGCTGGTCACACAGGATGCAGTAGCCCTTATCGAGCGTGAGAACAAGTTGACGTTTATCGTCGACTTAAGAGCGACTAAAAGAGACATCAAGACGGCTGTGGAGAGAATTTACGAGGTTAAAGTAGATAGGGTGAACACGCTCATAACTCCGCTAGGTGAGAAGAAGGCGTATGTCAAGCTCTCCCCCGAGTATAGGGCCTCAGACATAGCCACTAGGCTCGGAATATTCTGAGGTGTGAGCTGATGCCGAGAAGAATCCGCGCACAAAGGATTGGACGTGGCTCCCCAACCTACGTAGCCAGCATACAGAGACGAGTAGAGGTCGGAATACCTCCACAAATACCGAGAGACGGCGGACCCATCTATGGATATGTGAGAGAGATTCTTCACGACCCTGGCCGAGGAGCGCCCGTCGCCGAGATAGAGGCGGACGGACAAGTATTCTACATACCAGCGGTGCAGGGAATGTACGTGGGTCAAAGAATAGAGATAGGGAGCGGGGCGAGCGCATCCGTTGGAAACATATTGCCCATCGGCTCGCTGCCCGAGGGTGCCCTAATCTCAACCATCGAGTTGAAGCCTGGTGACGGCGGCGTCTTGGCGAGATCGTCGGGGGCTTACGCATCAGTCATCTCACAAGTAGGCGAGAAAACCATTATCCGTCTGCCCTCGAGAAAGCTTGTCGAGCTGAGTGGAAAATGCTTCGCGGTTGTTGGAGCTGTGGCTGGGGGTGGCAGAGTGGATAAGCCGATGCTCAAGGCCGGCAAGAGGTACTGGTTGATGAAGGCTAAACACAGGCCTTATCCGCGGGTTAGAGGGGTGACCATGGTCCCGGCTAGACATCCATTCGGTGGGGGAAGCCATAAGAGAATTGGCAGGCCGGAGACTGTTAAGAGGACGGCTCCTCCAGGTAGGAAGGTTGGGCTGATATCCGCTAGGAGGACGGGGCGTAAAAAGTAGCTATCTACGAAGTTCCCAGTTGCCACTCCCGCAGATATGCCAGTTGCTCCGGCGTCAACTGCTCCAGCCGAATTCCCATAGAGTTAAGCTTCTCAAGCGCAACCCTCTCGTCAATCGCAGAGGGCAGCACATGCACTCTCCTACCAAGCTTGCCGCGGTTCTCAACCAGATACCTGACGGCTAGTGCCTGAAGCGAGAAGCTCAGGTCCATCACCTCAGGCGGATGACCCTCAGCCGCAACCAAATTCACTAGCCTGCCCTCAGCCAACAGATACAGCTCCCGCCCATCACGCAGAACATACTTAGTTACGAGGTCGGAGACATTCTCAACCCTGTTGGAGAGGGTGGCCAGGTCTTTCTTAGATATCTCGACGTCATAGTGTCCCGCATTTGCCAATAATGCGTTGTTCTTCATCTTCTCGAAGTGCTCCTTTCTAATCACATTTATGTTGCCGGTCGCGGTGATGAATATGTCTCCTATGGAGGCGGCCTCGCTCATATCTGTAACTCTGAATCCATTCATGGCGGCCATTAAAGCGCGGACGGGAGAGGGCTCCACAACGATGACGTCGCAGCCGAGACCCCTTGCTCGCGCCGCGATTCCCGACCCCACCTGCCCATATCCGGCCACGACGACCTTCTTACCAGCTAGTAGCACCCCCGTGGCCCTCATTATCCCATCAAACACAGACTGCCCTGTTCCTATGGGGTTGTCGAAGAGCCTTTTGGTGGGTGAGTCGTTCACCGCGATTACGGGGTAGAATAACAGTCCCTGCTCCTCAAGCGAGCGTAACCTCATAACGCCTGTCGTGGTCTCCTCAGTACCTCCGAAAATCCCTTTACAGGACTCGGCTGGGTCGCTGACAACGCCTTGAACCATTGAGACAGCCTCATCCCTCACTCCCCCAAGAATCTTGTGAACTGTGACGGTTAAATCGGCCCCATCGTCAACAGTTATGTGTGGCTTGTGAGATAGGACCCTCCCGATGGCTTCGTAGTATTCGCGGACTAACATGCCACGGAATGCATACACGGATACTCCGAGACTTGACAGAGCTGCGGCCACGTCATCCTGAGTGCTCAAGGGGTTTGAAGGACAGAGAGCGACTGATGCGCCACCCTCTAGCAGCACCCTGACAAGCACGGCCGTCTCCTTCGTAACATGTAGGCAGCATCCAACCCGCACACCCTCGAGCGGCCGCTCCCTCCTAAACTCTTTAGCAATACTGGTACAGACAGGCATAAGCCTCTCAGCCCACTCGATGCGGCGAATCCCTCTCTCAGCCAGAGACATGCCTGAATAGCCCGACGCGCTACTCATAGTTCTCCATAACGCACCCTAGAGTATAAAGCATCTCACCACGACCCGCGTAGACACTTATTAACGGGAGACGAACACATCTCTATGGATTCATGGACCTCTCATCTCGCGAAGCTTATGAGAAGATGCTAGACCGCGTGCTTACCAAGGTCCAGATGAACATCGCTGGACGCGGAGAACGCTCAATCTCCCTTACACCCGAGATTGTTCACGAACACAGGCAGACCATCATTCAGAACTTTAAACAGCTAGCTGACGCGCTGGGACGGGAGCCTCAACACCTTGCCCGATTCATCTTTAAAGAGACGGGGCGCCCAGGCACTTTAGACGGTGAAAGGGCGATACTGAGCGGCAGAGTAGGTGACGAGGAGCTGGTGAAACTCCTCCAACTATATTTTCGGGAATTCGTGAAATGCCCGGTCTGCGGAGGCATAGATACAAAGATCATCTCGGAAAAGAGATTCAGGTTTCTGGCCTGCGAGATATGCGGCGCTAAGACCTCCATTAGAAAGATCTAAGTCGTTGGTTCTCTAGTCCGCAGTGCCGCCGCACCCGCAGTAACCGAACTCGTCGACCCTTGTGTTACATACGCTACAGACCCCGCCCTCGTATGAGACGTTCTCAACGGGCAAACCGAACAAGTAATCATGTTCGTCCGACAATTCTCTACAAATTATCTCAAGCTCTCCCTCAATCCTTACCATTTTTAACGCTCCAAAAATATATTGTTATATTATTAAAAAACTTTTCTCAAAAATGAGTGCTCCACTCTCTTTAAAATGCTTAAATACCCCTCACGGCTTTATAAGGCTCGGACTTGGAACAAAAATATCCCGAACCCACGATCGAGATCCAAAACGTTGTAGCCTCCGTCACCCTGAACCAAAGGCTTGACTTGAATGCGATTCAGAACGCATTCCCTGAGGCTGAGTATAAGCCCGCGCAGTTTCCCGGGCTTGTATTTAGGCTTGCGAAGCCTAAGACAGCCACTCTGATTTTCAGCAGTGGTAAGATGGTCTGCACGGGTGCAAAGAGTGAGGAGGAGGCGGTGAAGGCTGTCAAGATTGTAGTCAAGTTGTTGAAGAGGGAGAACTTCCTAATCAGGGAGGAGCCGATTATCGAGATTCAGAACATAGTTGCGTCGATAGACCTTCACGGCAGAATAAACCTTGTCCAAGCCGCCCAGACGTTAGAGAACGTGATGTATGAGCCTGAGCAGTTCCCGGGTTTGATTTATAGGATGTCAAGCCCCAAGGTTGTAATTCTGATGTTTGCCAGCGGTAAGCTGGTTTGCACAGGTGCAAAGTATGAGAAGGAGGTATACGAGGCGATTAAGATGCTGAGAAACGAGCTCATAGAGAAGGGGCTTATCACATACATGATTCCTTCCCAGGGATATTGATGTCTCAAGGCTCCGCTCAATCTAAAGGGGGTGTGCTCGTAGTTGAGTTCGGGTAGACTGAAGATCGTTATCGAGCTGGAGGGGTTGAGGGCGGAGGCCGAGGGAGGTGTCGAAGAGGTCCTCAGATTTGTTCTGAGCTTCCTGCAACAACACGTCCCGACTTATGGGTTGGCTCACAAGTTAGCCTCTGGCCCGGACCTGACGCAGCTGGTTGACTCTCTACAGGAGTACATCGGGTATAGTGAGGGTGAGGGTCTATTCATAAAGCCTTCGGCACTGCAGCTCTCTGTGGCTCAACAGATTCTCCTATTCCTCGCCAAGACTCGGCTGGAAAACTTCATGGGCCTCTCGCAGAAGAGCAGCGTGAGTGTGCCTGAGCTGGCAGAGGCGTTGAAGGTCGGGGCGAAGACGTTGACCGCGAGGCTTGCGGAGCTGGCGCAGAGCGGATTCGTCAAAAGAGTTGAGCGCGGAGAATATCAGGTAACATCCTCTGGCTTAAACGAGCTTTTAGCACGGGTCAAGACACCTAGTCAAGGCGTCTAGCCTCGGTCTCCACCTCGACGGCTTCGTCCCTAGCCTCTTCCCCGGTCTTCGGGGGCAACTCTCTCGCGACACGGTATAGATACCTCTTCGGCCGCCCCTCCCTGATAAGCCTCATTCTCCTAACAAGGTCCAGTAAGCCATGCGAGACTGCCGTCGGGTCATAGTGGTACCCCCTCCTAGCCAGCTCACCCACCACATCGGATAGGCTCCGAGGCTCCGCGAACCAGCCCTCGGCGATAAGCCTCTCCAGCAGGTCAAGGCACGTCGTAACCCCCCTGCCCTCCCGCGCCTCTTTCTGCTTCGGCTGAGAGATTTGGGCCTCCTGAATTCCTTGGACCGCTTTTCGGACCGCCTCCTCGACGTTCTCGAGTGTTGTCTCTATCTCGATTGTTATCTCGCCGACGTTTAGCCTTATTTTCACGGTGTTATTCTTGTTGGACATGTTGACCATCTTGAGCAACATTAATAAGCAACCCCCCACCCAAAAAATAATGGCATGCGGGGGCTGAGAGCAACATGTTGAACAACCTGAACACCATGAATAAGCCAATTGAGGAGGTATTTATGGATTATATCTCCGGACAAGCGCTCGACCTCGTCAACCCCGAGCCGATTCTTCAGCCCCAGGATCCAGGGTTGGTGGCTGTTGAGGAGTCTGATGGTCTGGCATTCTTGGTAGACGTGCTTGACGGTCCCGTGATTAGGCTTGAGCCGGGTGAGGGCTCTGAGCTGGTGGCGGTGGACGCCTCGGTCGTGAGAGTCGCGGAGTCGAGGTTGGGGGCGATTGTGGCCTTGAGGGCTGCAGTCATTCATCGCTCAGACAGGTTTAGGGTCTGGGTCTTGGGACCCTTCCTGAGGCAGGTGAGGCCGTTTAACTCGACACCCTCCAGCCTTGTTCACGAGATCAGGGATGAGCTTAAGCTTTTCGAGAGGCTCGTGCAGTTGTGGGCAGTCTCCAACGTTATAAGCCCCATCTACCTATTCGATGGCCCTCTAGTGGCTAGGGCAGATCAGCAGGGATATCTCCTCGAGAGGATTGTGGAGGCCGCCGAAGTGGCCGGGGCTACGGTGCTGGGCTTCTCGAAGGAGAGCCTGCTTATGCCGGATGGGGCCGTGGAGGAGAAGGTTATGAAGGGTGTCGCACCTCCGTTTATCAGAGATCTTACAGAGTCGGCTCACCTGCTGTGGAGTGGCCTCAGATGCCTCGGGGACGTATATCTCACAAAGCTTTCACAATCCCCCTTTTACTTCCGTGTTGACTCATATCCTCCTAGGAGCGGTGTGGAGGCCCTCTCAGCCCTGATGTCCTCAGACGCCTTGGTAGGCGGCTACCCCGAGACGCTGGTCTTAGCTCACTCCTACGCAACCTTCAGCTGGCTCGACATAGTGGCTGTGAAGAAGACTCTGAACAACTTGGTAGGAGCGTCGGCATCACACATCTATGACCCTCGCTGCTCCATTCTCTCCCCCTTCGAGACCAGGCGTCATGAAAATACTGCGTAAAAGTAACGGGACATTCGAGATACTGTCGCTTCCCGGAGACGCAGACTTGGAGCGCGGGGAGTATATAGTGGCCGTTGAAGGGAAAAAGGCCCTCATCCTCGAGGTTATCGATATAGAATATGCGGACATTCCTGGGCTGTTGGAGGATTTGCTTAGAGAGCTCACTCTTCAGAATGCCTCTGTAAGCCTCTTTGACCCACACAAGATAGGCTCCGTAACGCTTGCTATACGCGAGTCGAAGAAAATCGTCTCTAAGCTTCGAGCAGTCCTCTCCGAGGGGGAAGTTAAATCGAGCTCGCTCTGGATTCCCTCGCGCTTCTCCTCTAAAATCCGGCGAATATCGACGAACGAGGTCTTACGACATGTCAGGGGAGAGCCCCTAATACCTATCGTTATCGGCGAGTCTTTTGGGGAGCAGCTGGCGATAGACGCCTCCGAGCTCGACAGCTCCCTGACAATCATCACAGGTAGGAAGGGGACGGGGAAGTCTCACTGCACGAAAGTTCTGCTGTACGAGCTGGTAAAGAAGGGCTGCTACGCTCTCGTCTTTGACATAAACGGCGAGTATTGTGGCTTAGGCGAGGGTAAGAAGGGCGGGGATAACGAGATTTCAGAAAAGGTGGTTGTGGCGCGGCCCTGCGTCAACTTCAAGGTTGGCTTGGAAACTATCGGGCTAGAGGTGATGTTAGACATTCTCGAACACGTCTTCGCCACCCCCCAGAACAGCTTGAGGGAGTTCGCGAGGCTCTGGGAATCCTTGGAGAGGGAGAGAGAACTCACCGTCGAGAACCTGTTATCTGAGGTCAGGCGAGCCCATATGAACGAGGCCATCAGAGACGCGATCCTGAGCAGGCTGCAAGTTGTCTTCAGCTCTGGATTCATAATAAATGGAGACTATGACCCGATACCTGAGCTCTTCGGAAGTAGAGAGGACGGGATTCTCGTGGTAGTGGACTTGTCTCGGCTTAGACCCATGATTAGGAGGATGGTCGTGGAGTATGTTTTGAGCGGAGTCTCCCAGCACCTGTCGGACGGCTCGATTCCGCCGCTCTTCCTGGTTTCTGAGGAGGCCCATCTCTACGTGGGGGAGACGTATTGGGAGGACATAGTTACAAGAATGAGGCACCTCGGAATCTCTCCCATCTTCGTCTCAAATCAGCCTGACTCGATACCCGAGACGATCTACAGGCAGGCCGACAATCTGTTCCTCTTCAACTTCCTAAACGAGAACGACCTCGAATCACTCTCAAAGTTCAGCCACGTAGACGCCGAGACCGTTAAGAGCATAGCACCCTCACTCGAACCTGGCCAAACCCTCGTCATCGGCAAAGTGGTTGGCAATATACCGGTCCTCGCAAGGATCAGGGATATAGACGCGAAAGTCTTAGGAAACACTAAGAAGTTCTTTAAGACGTTAGAGACAAAGATACAGTGAACAACGGGCTCATGGCGGGAGAGCAGTTCTGGAGAATCGACTACGGCTACGTCAAGAAGCTTAGAAGAGACTATGAGTCTGTGAAAAGCGTCATAGAGAAGAGGCTCGAGGAGTTTAGGAGCATCGACAGGCAAGACAAGGAAAAGCTCTTCGCAGAGCTTACCTTCTGCGTTCTAACACCTCAGTCAAGCGCTAGGCGGGCTGACACAGCTGTCCGAGAGCTCTCAGATCTCAAACTTTTATTAAGGGGGGGCGGCCGAGAAGTTTATCGAGTTTTAAGGAGGAATGGCGTCAGGTTCCCTCGGCAGAAGGCGCGGTATGTTGTCATGAATAGGAGGTTGTTGTCTGATGGTAAGGGGCTGACACATCTTCTCGGACAGGACCCAGGGGAGACGAGGGAGAGGCTCGTGAAGGAGGTATGGGGGTTTGGGTATAAGGAGGCCTCACACTTCCTGAGGAACATCGGGTACACAGGTATAGCAATTCTTGACAGGCATATCTTGCGCTGTCTCCGCAGGCTTGGCGTTCTGGTGGACGAGCCCAACGTGTCAAGTAGGAGGAGATACATGCTTGTTGAGCAACAGTTTATGAGCGCGGCAAGAATGATCTGTGTAGCGCCTGAGGCGCTGGACCTTCTACTATGGTATGAGGAGACGGGTGAGGTATTCAAGTGATGGGTGTCTCCGAGGACTTCAGCCGACTCTCATCGATGCTCCCCGACTTTGAGCTCGAGCTTTATCTCGAGGCCGTGCAGCAACCTCTTCCCGAATGTGTGAGAATAAACACGCTGAAGTTCGATGGAAGAGAGGTTGAGCGGTTCCTGATTCAGAGAGGGTGGAGGCTCGAACCCTTGGCATGGGCGAGACACGGTTATCGTGTCTTGGAGGCGCCTGCGAAAGACCTTGGCAATACTATGGAACACCTGCTTGGCCTCATCTACATTCAGGGGCCTGTCTCCATGCTCCCCGTCGAGACTCTCGAGCCTGGAAGAGGTGAAAGATGTCTCGACCTCTGTGCGGCACCTGGAAGCAAGTCAACACAGATTGCCCAGCTAATCGGTCTCCAAGGCGTGATCGTGGCAAACGATGCCTCGAAGAAGAGGATTAGGGCTCTGTCTTTTAATCTGCAGCGGTGGGGTGCTGTAAACTCGGTTGTTACGCTTACAGATGGGAGGCTGTTTCATAGATGGGGAGCGGGGCTCTTTGACAGGGTTCTCCTAGACGTGCCCTGTAGCGCGCTTGGAATCGTCTCGAAAGACTGGGGCGCTCTGAGGAGATACAGGAGCAGACATAGCGAGAAGCTTCAGCGACTCCAGCTCTCTCTACTCGAGTCTGGTTATAGGTGTCTGAGGCCGGGTGGCTTGCTTGTTTACTCCACATGCACTATCCACCCGCTCGAGAACGAGGCCGTAATCTCTCAATTCCTAGAGAAGCATCCTGAATCTACTCTAGAGCCTGTGGAGCATGAGGGGTTGAAAGGGCGCAGACCCATCGAAGAGTTCTCTGGCGAAAGGTTCAGTCCAGAGGTTGCGAAGTGTTTTAAGTGCTATCCACAGGACAACATGGCGGAGGGCTTTTTCGTGGCCAGAATCAGGAGTCCTGCGGCTTGAGAAGAATTCTTAAGAGAGAGGAGCTGGCAAGACTCTCATTTCCCCTCGACGTTGAGAGGATTCCAGAGGGCTTGGTCTTTGTCGAGTCCGGGAAGAGGATAAGATGCACTACTCAGGAGGCCATACAGCTTGGACAAAGACTCAAGGGAGTTGTTTCCGTTGGAGTCTACGTCGCCAAACGAATAGGGGGTGCGGGTTATCTCTCCTTAGATGGTAGCCAGATTTTAGGCCCCTATCTCGGGGGAGAGGTAGTTGAGGTCTCCTTGAGCGAGGCTGAGAGGTGGATGAGCGGTGTGCCACTGGAGAGGGGGGTTGGGGGCGGGGGGGTTGTTATTGTCAGAAGTGGCTGGCTCTATCTGGGCTCCGGACGAGCTTCGAGAGACGGCAAAATCTACCCACTTATCCCGAGGGAAAGGCAGATAACATCGAGGCAACACTGATAATTGATTAACCCTTGAGCTCCCTGAGAGGCTATTATGACGTAATTGTCGTTGGGGGTGGCGCGGTCGGGGTTTTCGCAACCCTTGACCTAGCACTCCGCGGAGTCTCTGTCCTCTTGCTGGAGAGGAGGAGTATCTGCTCAGGCACCTCGGGCAGAAGCCACGGAATGCTCCACAGCGGGGCCAGGTACGCCACCACAGACCCTCAGGCGGCACGTGAATGCATCAGCGAGAACATGATTCTCTCGGAGATGGCGCCACACTGCATCCGGGACGTCGGCGGCTTTTTTGTCTCGGTCAAACCTGAGGAAGAGGAATATCACTCGGAGCTCACGTCAGCCTGCGAGAGAGCCGGAATACCGGTAAGAGATTGTGATGTTCAGTTGTTCAGGCAGTTGGAGCCAAAGGTCAGCGAGAAGGTCAGGTCCGCGGTCTTTGTCCCAGATAAGGTGGTGTATGCTAAGGACCTAGCTGTCTCCGCTATCCTCCTCGCTGTCGCGAGGGGGGCGAGCGTCTTGGAGGGGGCTGAAGCGAGTGGTTTAAAGGTGGAGGACGGGGGGGTTGTTGGTGTTTGGGGGAGCTGTGGTGGCGACGTCTTTAACTTTGAGTGCAGGGGGGTCATTAACGCTGCGGGGCCGTGGTGCGGAGAGGTCGCGGCGAAGGCCGGCATACATGTCGAGGTTATACCTGCTGCAGGAGTGATGGGCGTCACATGCGTGAACCTGACACGCCACATACTAAACAGGATGAGACCACCCAGCGACGGAGATATAATTGTCCCCTACACAAGCGGGGCCACAATATCCGGCACAACCGCCATGCTCGTCGAGGACCCAGACAACATACAGATTAGAGAAGAAGACGCTAATGTATTGCTCCAAGAGTGTGGAGAGGTTGTCCCGGCTCTGAGGAGAGTGGGCTTCTCGAGGCTTTACGCCTCTGTCAGGCCACTCATATCCCCAAGTGAGGAGCAGATGAGCTTAAGGGAGATCACGAGGAGCTTTGAGGTGCTGGACCACTCGGAGCAGGGGGTAAGAGGCTTCATAACGGCTCTCGGGGGGAAGCTAACTACGAGCAGGCTGATAGCCGAGACCGCCGTTGAGAAGATTTGCCAGCAGATAGGCGCGCCTCGCGGAAGTTATACAGATAAGATTCGGCTTGACATGCCGAGCGAAGAGGATCTGAGAGAGCTGAGGGAGAGGCTTAAGGCCGGAGAACTCTCTGGAGAGCTCGCAAGCACTTTGAAGGCTGTGCAGGACGCAATCGACGCCGAGAGATACGTCGGCCTCATACTCCCGCTACTACTCGCCTCAAGGAAAGGTGGGCAGAGTTGAGGTTGGAGGGCAAGTTTACTGTCGACGCCCCCCCAGAGCACTGTCTATCCAGGCTCAGAGACCCGCTCTGGCTCGGAAAATGCCTCCCCAACCTCTCGTCGCTGGAACTCATCGGCGACAAGGAATTCAGGGCAGTCTTCTATCTCAACTTGGCAGAGATGGCTAAAGTGGCAGGATACCTCTCAAGAATCAGAACCGATATGAGGTTTACCTACATGGAGACAAGCCCGGGCGAGGTAAGGGTTGCCGGCGATGGAAGAGCGGTGGGCGCGAAGATCAGCATAGACATCTCCGTGAGGGTATCGTCCAAGGACGATGGCAGCGTCTTGGAATGGGTGTCAATCGTAGACCTCGGAATCATTCAGAGGCTCCTCGGGGAAGAGACGGTGAGAAGGGTGGCGGACAAGCAGATTGGACTTCTCACCAACTGCCTCAGTGAGGCGCTGAGAAAAGGGGTTTAAATTAATCCCATAACATGTGGAGGGCGGAATTTGTCGAGAGTAGAGGCAGTCCTCATGGATGTCGATGGGACATTGTTCCTCGGAGACACACCGATTTCTGGTGCCTCCAGACTAGTTGAGAGGTTGAGGGAGTGGGGGTTAAGGATCTTGTTCCTCACTAATAACTCGTTTTACTCTCGTAGGATGCTTTTGGATAAGATGTTAAGTGTGATTGGTGATGCGAGGTTGGAAGATGTTTTGAATTCAGGGTTGGCGGCCTCTGAGTATCTCAGGGAGAGAAGGGGGGCTTGTAGGGTCTTCGTGGTAGGTGATGTAGGGCTGGTTGAGGAGATGATTCTGGGCGGGCATCAGGTTGTGGGTAGGAGTGAAGACGCCGACGCTGTAGTGGCCGGGGGGACAAAGGACATAAGCTACTGGAGACTGGTTGAGGGGCATAGAGCCATCTTGAAAGGCGCCCTTTTCATAGCTACCAACAAGGACCATATCTACATGACTGAGCGCGGCCCCATGCCCGGTGCAGGCGCGCTAATCAGCTTTCTCGAAACCTCTACTAGGCGAGAGGCGGTACTTGTCGGAAAACCCGCCCGCTACATCGGAGACCTAGCTTTAAGGCGATTGGGTCTAACTCCGTCGGAGGTTGTCGTGGTGGGTGATAACGAGGAGGTCGATATGGCTCTAGCCCAGAACATCGGGTCTAAGGGCATACTTGTGCTCACCGGAATCAGCAGAAATCCTAGCTCCAATAACTGGCTGGCCGCGAAAAATCTTGATGAGGTGGCGGAGAAGCTCTCAACGCTCCTGTAAATTTCCTACATCTCCCTAAGCACAGGTATGCCAATGATATCCATCAAGCTTGCCTGTGCTATGATATAGGACTCAACGAGGGCGAGTCTAAATGGAGCAGATTCACCTCCCTCAATCACTGGACATTTCTCATAAAACTCGTTGAACCTTACAGCCATTTCCCTCGAGTGTGTCAGGAGCTGCCTCAGCCTGAGGGTTTTAGCGACTTCCTCAACAACTAGTGGCAGATAGGAGGCGGAGCGTATCAGCAGTTTCTCCTCTTTAACAAGGTCCCCGCTCTTGCGCATGCTCGGCTGCAAATGGGCGTCCCTGGCCTTCTCGACTATTCTGTGTGCCCTTGCGACGCTATACTGGATATATGGACCTGTGTCGCCCTCAAGCCTTAAGGCCTCTCTCATGTCGAAGACAACAGCCTTCTCCGCCTCGGTCCTCAGGAGGGAGTAGCGGAGAGCCCCGCGGGCAATAGCCTCAGAGACCTCATCGACCTTGTCACTTCCCCAGTCAGCGTGTCTCCTCCTCACCTCCTGCGCGGCAAGCTCCTTCAGCTCATCCAGCACCGCGTCAACCTTGATGTATATGCCTCGCCTCCCACTCATGTGTATAGCCTTCCTCTCCACCTCCCTCATCCCCAGTCTTTTAGCCGACTCTGAGCTCAGAGAGACACGCTCATATGAGAAGTGCAGATATCTCTCTCCATCAACACCGAGTTTTTTGAGCACGTATTTTATGACCTCTTGTGGCCGCCTCTGCTCCGAGCCCACGACCGTTATCACCATACTTGCCTTTGGAATCTCTAGATGGGTTGCTGTGTCCGTATCGGTTATCAAGATCTCAGAGCCATCTGGATTTCGCCCCCAAACTCTACCGCCGATCTCCACATCCGACTCACCGAGCTTCCAGAGAGCGAAAGCTATGTCTCTCGCGACATAAGTCGTTGAGCCGTCGCTCTTAACCAAGACCTCGTCCCCCTCCTTGGAGAGGGTTTCGTGGCCGCTGAGGTCTACGCACCAGCACCCCGCGTTCTCGCCGCTGGCCGCCTTGTAGATTATGCCAGCCTCGAGCAGTCGCTGAAAGGTCTTTGACCAGAGGCCTGAAGCAACTACGTCGCTCTCCCTGAAGAGCATGTCATATCGCGCTCCCAGCCGCCAGCAGGTCATGAGCTGGTATGAAAGAACCTTTTCCGCCACCTCCCTCGCATATCTAAACTCCCCGCTCCCGCGCTCCTCAACCCTCTTTGCGAGGGACCTAAGCCTCTCCTCTAAGGTGCGGTCTGTCTCCGCTTTACGAGAGACTTCTACATAGACGTGGTCGCCGCAGTATTCGTCGAACCTTACACCTTCAGGCGGCGAGGCAGGTATGCCCAGCTCCAGAAAGCCAAGAAGTATGCTGGCCATCTGGACGCCGCTGTCGTCGACGTAATTCAAAACGTAGACTTTATGGCCGGTTTTTGAGAGCGTCCTAGCTACGAGGTCGCCGAGGTAGACGTTTCTAGCGTGTCCGACGTGTAGCGCCTTGTTGGGGTTGACGCTTGTGTGCTCCACCAGCACCACCTTTCCCTCACCTATCTCAGAGCTTGCGTAACCCATCTGCCCGAGCCTGAATATTTCGGATAAGGTGTGCTCGCTAAATCGCCTCCAGTCGGCATAGAAGTTGATGTACCCGGGGGGCACAGCCTTGACGCTCTCGATCAGCTCGCTTGAGCCTAACTTTGAGACAATCTCCTCGGCAAGCTCAAAAGGCCTCTTGCCCACCATGCCCGCCTTTTCCATGGGATAAGTGGTAGTTGCCTCTCCGAACTCGTGGGACCTCGGAGGTACAAGCCTGGCCTCAGGGACCCCCGCCTCCGCTAGGAGCCTCTGAGCCTCCTTGAAGAGCTTCTTAATTGTCAAGACCCCCTCCCTACACATTTCAGGTCCAGATATAAACCGAGACTCCCCCATGTCGGAGTGAAATTCTAAAATCTCCTCACAACCACTATCAATTGTAGAGGATTGCCCACGAACCTGCCGGCCGAGGCCAGGCATAAGCTTGCAGAGTATCAGAGTGCTAGAACGATAGAGGAGAAGATAGAGGTTTTGAAGGAGGCCCTGAGCCTCATACCAGACCATAAAGGCACTGAGAAGCTGAGGAGGCAGCTGAGGAAGAGGCTTGCCGAGCTTAGGGATGAGCTGGAGGAGAGGAGGGTTAGGAGGGCTGGAGGAGGGGCCTCAGAGTTTAGCGTTAAGAAGGAGGGTTGGGTGCAGGCCGCATTCATTGGCATAACCAACTCCGGCAAGTCCAGCCTGCTTCAAGCCCTTACGGGCGCTCCATCGCCGGTGGCCGACTACCCCTTCACAACGCAGAGACCATTCTTAGGAATGATGAATTACTCCGGGTGCGAGATACAGCTGGTCGACCTCCCCTCCTTACTCACTGAAGAGTTTAGGGAGACAGGCATGGCCTCAAAAAGCATAGGCGTCGCTAGAAACAGCGACCTTCTCATAGTCGTTCTCGACGCCTCGCGAGACCCAGTCAAACAGTTCGAGGCAATCGAGAGCCTCCTCGAGGAGTACGGCATCACGCTCAGGAAGAAGAGCTTCGAGCTTGAGATTGAGAAGAAGGACAGCGGAGGCCTAAGGATGGTCATCATGGGCTCCGTTGAAGGTGGCTACGAGGCTGTAAAGAACCTAGTGACGTCTCTCGGAATCAAATCCGCGGTGATAAAGATCTCGGGTGATGTGAGGCTTGATGAGCTGGAGGAGGAGCTAATCCGGAGACCCGAGTATAAGAGGAGCCTCTTTATCGTGAATAAGTCCGACCTTAACGAGGCGCAAGCAGACCGCGCTGTGAAAGAGCTGGAGGAGAGAGGCTTTAGAGCTATCAAGGCCTCAGCCCACAACGGAGGCGTGGAACAGCTCAAGCAGCGTATCTTTGAGGCTCTGGAGATGATCCGGGTTTATACGCGGAGAGAGGGCCAGGTCTCTGAGAAGCCGCTGCTGCTAAAAAGAGGGGCCACGGTCTACGACCTCGCCGAGAAGATTCATAGAGAGTTTGCGGAGAGGCTGAAATACGCCCGCGTCTGGGGCTCTTCCGCGAAGATTCAGGGCGAGAGGGTTGGGCATGACCATGTGTTGATGGACGGAGACATCGTTGAGATACATCTGTAGCCCAGAAGTTTAAATTAGGCTCCATTCCGACTCTAATCGTGCCGATAGAGTTCAGGAAGATTGTGGTGTCTTCACGGTTCTCCCCGCCGGATTCGGGGGGCGCGGAGAGTTCTCAAGAGATTGAGTATAGGATGGACCCGCTGACTGGAAGATGGTGTAGGCTGAACGTGGTGAGGGCTAGGAGACCTAGGCAGGTCTCAGTGGACACCTCCGCCATCGGGGAGCTTGCAGAGAGGGCGCGGGCGAGCTGCCCATTCTGCCCTGAGGCGATAGAAAAGAGCACGCCAACCTATACACAGCTACCATATAAGAGGCTTAAAAGAGGGGATTGCTGGGTCTTCCCAAACCTCTTCCCATTCTCCAAGCACCACTCGGTAACAGTCTTCACGAGAGAGCACTTCAAGACACTGGACCAGATCACTGCAGATGAGCTGATGAACGGCCTCAACGCCTCTCTGGAATATCTGAGAGACGTGGCAGCCCTCGACCCAGCCGCGCGATACTGGCTGCTCTGCTGGAACAACCAGCCCCCCGCAGGCGCAAGCATACTCCACCCACACCTCCAAGTCTTAGCCGATGAAAAACCCGCGAACACACTTCAGCAAGAGATTGAGGCAAGTGAAAAGTATAGTCGAGAAGGGTCATGCTATTGGGGAGACCTCATCGAAGTGGAGGAGGAGAGGGGTGAGAGGATGGTGAAGCATGGTGAGAGAGTGGCGTGGATTGCGAGCTACGCCCCCCTCGGAAATAGAGAAGCCATAGCGATCTTCAAGGGGATATCTTCCCTCAGCAGGCTGGCGCCGAGCGATGTGGAGGAGTTCTGCAAAGGCCTGATGGGCGTGACTAGATACTATGTAGATGCGGGGTTTACAAGTCTAAACCTGGCATTCTACTCAGGACCCAGCGACTCAGACATAAGCAAATATTTCTATCTCCACGCGAGGATAGTCGCCAGGCCATCACCTACACCCATATACGTGAACGACGACGGCTTCCTTGAGAAACTATTCCTCGAGCCAGTCATTGACGCCACCCCAGAAGACCTCGCAGCCTCTCTAAGGAAATACATGCCCTGAGAGTTGTGGCCGAGATAGAAATTTTACCTCCCACCTCTAAAGAGTTTGTGAGGCCATGATTTCGGTTGAAACAAGATACTACGCGTATCTGAGAGAGATTACGGGTGTGAGGGAGGAGAGGGTAGTTCTGGAGGAGGGCTCCACAGTTGCCACACTCATAGAGAAGCTTGTGGGCAAGTATGGGCCGAGACTAAGGGACTACATTATGACGAGTAGTGGTGAGCTTCGGCCAAACATCGCAATAGCTATCAATGATCTGAAGATACCTGATGAGCCTCTCAGAAAGGCTCTAAAAGACGGTGACAGGGTGGTGATAATTCCGCCGATAGCGGGCGGCATTATCTCCTAAGCTTCCTTAGAGCCTCTAGGTCCATTGTCCCGTAGGTTCTGTAGACGTTCACGATGAGTAGTGTTCCAATAGCAATTACTGACGCGCCGGCCGCCAGTGAGAGGAAGACGAAGGCGAGGGCATAGGGATCTATGCCGCCGGGACTGTTCACGGCTAGGACGACGAAGTTCAGGTGGGCCGCGTTTATCATGAGCTCGATACCGATCAGCTGTTTTATGATGTTGCGTTTAGTTGCTAGCGTGTAGATGCCTATCGCGAAGATTAGCCCGGAGAAAACGATGTACAGTGAAGGGCTTAGCGCCATGCTTATTCACCCTCCCTTAGGAGCGAGGAGAGACCCACAACTATCGCCAGGAGAAGAACGATAACGCCCGTCAGAGCAGGGAAGAAGTCACCCCAAACATATTGGCTCAGAGCCCTTCCAACATCATCAAACGAGCCCCTCACCACCCGCCCCAAGTTCTCAGCCCAGTAATCGTAGAGGAGAGGGCGCGTAGCCAGGCTCGTAATGAAGAGCGCCGAGAAAACCACGGTCGCTAAAACGCCTATGACTTCATTGAGCCTCATGTCTCGTCCCTCCTCGACGTCAGCATTATCATCACGAGGAAGAGCGCAGTAACGCCTCCTGAGTAGACGATTATTTGGAGCGCGCCCACGTGGACAGCGCCGACCAGAATGAAGATGACCCCGACTGTGGCAGTGAAGAGGAGGAGGCCGAAGACAGACCTAGTTAGATTCTTGGTCTCGACTGATAGTACCGCGAAAGCGACGGCAAAAACCAGGAGGAGGAGCTCTAGACCCTCGGGCATCAAGACCGAGATAAATGATTCCTTCCTCTACAAAAAGTTGACATCCCCCCTTAAGCATTCACTGGGCGCAGCGCCGACCTGTCTTCTCGCACAGTAATCGTAGCCGGGAGGAGCCAGGCGAGGAGAATCATGAAGCCGTGGGCAGCCCTGAAGTATAGGTCGCGCTCTGGGTCAGTGGCCGAGCTCCACATCCTATACGTGATTAGGGTTGCGAGTGACGCGGCGAAGAGGGCTTGGATACTTCTCCGCGTGCGGAATATGATGAGGATTAGAGCAAGCAGGAAGAGTGTTGAGATGATGAGATTAGAGAGGACTAGGGGCGCGGCTGGCCCCAGCTCCGCGGCTAGTCTCAAGCCCTGAAGGGTGTAGATTAGTAGGTTTAGTGCGCACACAAAGACCGTCGGCGATGCCTTGAGGGTTCTTCTCCACATACCGGGTAGTATATGCGCATAAGCTAGTTCTTCAGACCGACGAGTTGGTGATTATTTTTTGCTTGACTTCCTCCACATGCTGGGGGAGGTTCTCGAGAATTGCTGGCGGCAGAGCTGAGAAGACAAAGCTCTCCCCTGACTCCTTTGAAGCATTATAGTAATCTGATACGTGTTTGCCTGCTATGCGGTCCTCGGATGGGAGCATCTCCTTGTCCGAGGTGATTTTTAGACCTGCGTCCAACGCACCCCTGACAGCCGCGAAGAGCCTTGAGCCTGGATGAGGGGCGTGCATTCCAAGATCGACTATCGCCTCCCCGTATCCTTTACTCGTCGCCTTTTTGCCTGCAAGGAGGCCTGCGAGATATGCGGCAGGTATGTTCTTCCCCCCACCCTGCCAGCCATATTTACTGAGCATCTTCGTGGTAACCGTTACCGCCGTATAATCTCCGCCCCTCCGCGACTCAACCAGCTGAACAGTCAGATACTTGTTGCTTCTCCTAACCACTAGTCTTGGCTTGCCGGACTTTACAAGTTTTAGCCTTTTCCTGTAGTTTGTGTGGCCGCTAAGCGCTCGCCGAGGAGGCCGTCTTGAGAGAGGTCTAACGGGAGGCATATCTTATGCACCTGCTAGTAGGAGGCCGTTTTCCTTCAAGTAGTTTTTCAGCTCTGTCACTGATTTGAAGCGCCCAGCCTTGACTTGGAGATAGACGCTTCTATAGGCTTCTTCTCTCAGCATCCGTGCCGCCTTTAGCCTTCCCAGATATTTTCTCTGAGCCCTGACCCTCATCATCCATCTCTCTTTTCGCGACAGGATTGAGTATTTTCCACCTTTCCGTCTACCCGGCCCCCTCTTCTCCGGCTCACGCCTGCGGACGCTTCCCTTCTTGGCCTCGGCATATATGGCTCCCTCCTCAATGAGCCTTCTGATGTCTGCGCGAGTGATGGCGTCCTCGATGTCCTCCAGCCTCTCAGGGTCAAACCTGACTCTGCTTTCTCCGCAGCCCAGAATCTCAGCCGCCAATCTTTTCTGAATATTTAGGCTCATATCGTTGCACCCCTCGGCGGATTTAGAACCCTCAGCCCGAGAGAGACGGCCCTCTCATAGACTCTCAGCTTGCTTCTGGCACCCAAGGAGGACGCAATCCTCACAGCATGCTTCGTGGGGTCGAGCCCCTCAAGCTCGGAGAGGTTGTGGACAAGGACCTCCCTGAATCCTGACGGATGTAGTCCCCGGTAAGCTTTGGGAGACCTGTATCCCACCTTTACCAGCGGAGGCCACCCCCGCTTCTGAAGCCTCATCTTGCTATCCTTGCCCCGTGGCCTCCTCCATTTCTCGCCGAGCCTCTTGTAACGCTTGGCCTCCTGCCTGACGAAGACAGGTCTCTCCTTCCGCGTCCTCAGAACCTTACTCGGTATCTTGACGATTGCCTTCCTCTTGGGCTCTACGGCTTCCTCCGACATTCTATTCACTCTCCTAACCCCGTCTATAAAAACCCGACACGAATATAGGCACCCGTCTCCAAATTTCTAAGATGGTTGACGCGCGTCTGCCTAGCCTTTGAGGTCCACCAGCCTTTCAGGCTGAATATAAGGCTGAAGAGTGAGGCGCTGAGCAGGGCTGGCGTCGACGCTGTTCCCGAGCTTTATCTTGACGAGACCCTAAATAGGGAGATTTTTCTGAGGGTCGCTAGGAAGTGCTACATACCCGCCAACAACATCATCTTGAAGGCTATTGACGAGGCCGCCTCGACGGGGAGAGATTTCAAGGTGAATTTCAGCATCTCAGGAGTGTTTTTAGAGCAGGCGGAGAGATGGGCTCCAGAGATAATCGACCAGTTTCAGAAGATGGTCTCAACCGGCAGGGTGGAGCTTTTAGAGCAGACATACTATCACAGCCTTGCAAGCCTCTACGGACCCGATAGCGACGAATTCAGGGAGCAGGTCAAGATGCACAGAGAGGCTATGCTGTCCTATTTCGGCTACGAGCCGCGAGTCTTCGAGAACACAGAGCTCCTATACAATAACTCTGTGGCGAGAAGCGTCAGGGAGATGAACTACAAGGGCATCATAATAGAGGGGGTCGAGCGGGTCCTCGGCGGCCGCTCACCCAACTACGCCTACACTCCTCCCAACAGCGACTTAAAGATACTGACACGCAACTACAGGCTCTCTGACGATATAGCGTTTCGCTTCTCGGAGAGGACCTGGCCCGGCTACCCCTTAACAGCCGACAAGTATGCAGCCTGGCTCTCTGCGATCGAGGGAGATTACGTCTTGATCTTCATGGACTATGAGACTTTCGGCGAGCACCACTGGCCGGAGTCTGGAATTCACGAATTTCTCAGACACCTGCCCCGCGAGGTTCTGAGATATCAGCACCTATCCTTCAATACGGCTTCAGAGATCGTGGACGCGGCTGAGCCAAGGGGCGTCATCTCCGTGGGGGACCTCGAGACTATCTCTTGGGCGGATGTGGAGAAGAGCACCGACGCGTGGCTTAGCAACCCCATGCAGATCACCTGCTTCAATGCTTTGAAAAGGATGGAGCGCGTGGTCAGGAGCAGCCGGTCTGAGAGGTTGATAAGGGCTTGGAGGTTGCTTCAGATAAGCGACCAACTCTATTACATGTATGCAAGGCACGGACCCTCCGGCGTCGTGCACGCATATTTCGGCTACACAGACCAGATGAACATGTTCTATTCTTTTTTGAGAGCGGTTTCCCATCTTCAAGCCCTTACAGCAGAGATTATTGGAGGTGACGCGGGGGAGGCTGTAAGGTTTCTCAGGGTTGTGCCTCCCGACAGGGCCTTTCACTATCACGAGGATGGGAGATATATTGGGCTATCAGCCCACTCTTTATACGAGTTGTTAGAGACCATCCCACTCGCAACAAGCAACTCAATACTCTTCCACGCGGCCTGCAGACACTTTGAGAGATGGGTGCGGTCGACTATAGGTGACAGAGTTTTAGCGGATAGGCTGAGAGAGATTGAGGCTGACTCCAGCGAGGACCTCGTAAAGAAGATCATGTCAGCCATCGAGCACAGAGTCAGGGAGCTTGAGGCTAAGATTCAACCTCCCTGAGCCATCCCCTAGCACGGTTTAGGGCCGCCCGCCACCCCTTGAGGCCGCTGATCCTCCTCTCCACTGGCCAGGTAGGCTTAAACTTGGCGGATTCCCGCCACAAAGATCTTAAAGTCTCAAAGTCTTCCCATACATCCGAGGCTAAACCCGCGGCGAAGGCCGCACCAAGCGATGTGGTCTCCGCAAATTCTGGCCTCACGACCTCGCATCCGAGAATATCTGCTTGTAGCTGCATCAGGTAATCATTCATGGAGGCTCCTCCGTCAACTTTTAGAACAGAGAGCCTTATACCGGTGTCCTTCTCGATCGACTCGACGACGTCATAGACTTGCCAGCAGATGCTCTCTAAGGCCGCCTGTATTATGTGCTCGCGCCTCGTGTATGCTGAGAGGCCAATTATTACGCCCCTAGCGGTGGGGTCCCAGTAGGGCGCGAAAAGGCCGCTAAAGGCTGGCACCAAATACACGCCCGCAGAGCCCTCCTCCCCGGTTCTCGAAGCAACCTCTCCGCTCTCTCTCGGAGAAGAGATAATCCCAAGATTCTCTGCCAGCCATTTGAGGAGAGAGCCCGCTATGGCTATCGACCCCTCCATCGCGTACGTCGCTTTACCTCTCTCCGAGCTGTAGGCCACCGTCGTTAAAAGGCCATGCCTCGAAAGCTTAGGCGTCCGCCCTATGTTTTGGAGCAGGAAACACCCCGTCCCATATGTGTTCTTCGCATCGCCGACCGAGTAGCATGCCTGACCCACGAGGGCGGCCTGCTGGTCTCCCAGATCGCCACAGACAGGGACTTCCTTTCCCAGAATCCCCCAGAGATCGGTGAACCCATAGTAGTCTGAATAGATACTGGGGAGAGGATCGGGCATTATATCATCAGGAATGCCGAAGAGGCTGAGTAGCTCGTCAGACCAATCCAACTTGTGGATATCGAAGAGCATGGTTCTTGAGGCGTTAGAGTAGTCCGTTACGTGAGCGCCACCATTGGTTCTGCGGGTCATGTTCCAGATTAGCCAGGAGTCTATGGTCCCAAATGCTAGCTCGCCTTTCCTCGCCGTCTCTTGCGCCTTATGCACATTCTTGAGAGCCCACTCGATCTTTGTGGCGGAGAAATAGGTTGATGCGTAGAGCCCGGTGAGCCTGTGTATCGTGTCCTCCTCGAGACCCTGCGCCCTGAGCTCGTCGCACCTATTTCTTGTTCTGGTGTCTTGCCAGACAATCGTATTATAGACTGGTATGCCAGACCTCTTGTTCCAGAGAACCGTGGTCTCTCTCTGGTTAGTAACGCCTACGCCTGCGACCGAGCCTGCCTCGAGGTTTACACCCCGTAGAGCCTCTCTCAAGACTGCCTTGGTGGCCTCAAGTATTTCGAGGGGGTCTTGCTCAACCCACCCCGGCCTAGGATAGATGTTGGCGTGCTCCTTATACGCCCATGAGACGGGCCTGCCCTCCTCGTCCACGACCAGACACCTTGTCCCGGTTGTGCCTTGGTCTATAGAGACCGTGTAGCGCAAATCAAAAGCCTAGTCAAAGCAACTCTATTATAGTTTTGCTGGGAGGCAAGAAGGAGTGGCCACCCCCTCAAGTAGCTTACGCAATGTAAACCGTTAAAGACTGGGTCGCGGCCCCTGGATGAGGATGCAGGATATCCTGACCGCAATAGTCTATGTCCTCCCCGCCTATGTGGCTAACGGAGCCCCAGTTGTAATTCTCCGACTTATCGGTAGCGGTCATCCAATCGATCGGGGAAAAACACTCCGCGACGGCAGAAGGCTTCTCGGAGATGGAAAGACACTTGAGGGTCTCGTCTCAGGGCTCGCTACGGGGCTCCTAACTGCGATTGCTATACAGATATCCATCCCCTGGCTCTACCGTGGGCCTCCCGAGTATACGTTACTGCCTGTAGGCGCGATGGTCGGGGACTTACTGGGGTCGTTCTTAAAGAGGAGAATAGGACTTGAGAGGGGGAGGCCAGCCCCAGTTCTAGACCAACTCGGCTTCATGGCCGCAGCCCTTTTACTGGCCTCATTGCCGTATGGACCGCCCAGCTGGCTAGACAGCTCGACACTCACACTCATCCTACTGGTCACAGCGATTCTTCACGTGTCAACAAATGCCTTAGCATATCTGGCAGGCTTAAAGGATAAATGGTATTAGTATATAGGCTGCTCAGCCACAGTGCATGGTCGGATGGGAAGTTTAAGCATAAGGGCTAGGGCAATCTGCGGCCCCACCGAGTCTGAGGCCAAAGTGAGGCAGGCGATACTCAACATCCTGTCCATAGAGCGTGAAATGACATTCACGGCCCACAGGTTGTCGGGGATTTTCGGAGAGCCACTGACAGTCCTTGAGGTGGAGGTTCCTGAAGAGCTTGCTGAAGAGACGGCTCAACGCATCCTCTCGAAGCTCCCTCAAGAGTATCTCTCGGAGAGGATTGAGAGGAGTGGGGCGGTGGAGAGGATTCATCTCAGGCTTGACAAGCAGCTGGCATACCTTGGGATAATCCAGCCCTCGGAGGTAGACTCAATCAAGCTGGAGATAACCTCCAGGAAGTGATGAGGCATAGAGGCGGTTCCCCAATGCCCCGAAGGTTTGTAGATTCCTGGCTGAGGCCGCCGGACACATCCTCTCTAGAGCGGATGCTCAAGTCCTGCTGCGAGCTTGGATTCTGGGCTGTGGCTGTCGAGGTTGACGATAAGTTTTGGAGCGAGGCTAAGCGGCTGACCTCGAGCTACGGCCTAGAGATATTCCGCAGAGTCACCCTACACCCCAGTTCGAAGGGTGAGCTGTATAATTTGCTAAGGAATGTTCGCTGGAAATGTGACCTTGTCTCTGTCGTAACAAACATCAGGGATGTTTTTATGGCTGCGGCCCGCGATATGAGGGTTGACACCGTTGTTGCGAACCATATCGACGCTGTTTATCTCGATAGACACGTGGTCCAGGTTGCCGTCAACTCTTTCGAGGTTGTCTTCTCGAACATCGCTGTCCAAGGTTTTGAGTCTGTGAGAAACTCTATGCGTGTTGTCAGGACAGCATACAGGAGTCGCCTTAAACTCATAGTCTCCTCGGGAGCACAGGACGAGTTTTCGTTGAGGTCGCCGCGTCAACTCGCATCGATTCCTTGGTGCCTTGGAGCCGGGCCAGACTTCGCACTCAACACAGTCTCGACTACTCCCGCCAAGATTCTCGTGGAGAATCGCGGCAGGCTTGAGGGGCGCATAAGCCCGGAGGGTGTTTGGAGACTTGTCGAGGGTGAGGAAGAGGTATCTCCTAATTAGGGTTTATCCGAGGGAGGTCGATGTTACACCAGCAGAGTTAAAGAGGACCATTGTTGACGAGCTTTTGGGGCTGGGTGGCCTGCTCTCGCTCGCTGAGTCAGATATCTCTGTAAAGAGGACTCGGCTGCAGGGCGGTGAATACATTTTAAGGTGTGGGTTGAGGTCTCTCCCCGTGGTACTCCTCTCAACGGCTATGGTCCGTCAACTCGGAGGGAAGAAGGCGAGGCTGGACATTGTGAAGATCTCCGGGACACTAAAGGGCCTGACGTCATGACATTACTCCACTGTTACTCCTGGCTCTTACCGCATAACCCGCAGAATATTGCTCCCTCCTGCATGACCGCTCCACAGAACTTACATCTGGCGGCAGAGTATACGCCGGCCTCTCTCCTCCTCTCAATCCTCCTCGATATTCGGAGAGAGACCTCCATCATTAACACGAGGGGAAGGAATAGGACTGTGTTCCCCACGAGCCAGCCGTCGGGAGTTATGAACGCTATTACTATGTAGAGGATTCCGTAGAAGTAGATTCTGTTCCTTGAGAGTATGTTGGAGCTCAGAATGCCCAGCCTGACCAGTAAGACGAAGATTACGGGGAATGTGAAGAGAAGCCCCATTGAGCCTACAGTCGAGAAGACAAACATGTAGTAGTCTCCAGCCTCTATCAGCCTCAAGTGTGGAGGTATACCAATTATGTCGGCGAAAATCGCCATAAACCTTATGATAAGCGGCACAACTATGAGGTAGCTAAACAGGGCGCCAACTGCGAAGAGCACGATAAAGGCTGTGAGGAAAGGCCAGACGAGGCCCTTTTCATGAGGATAAAGTGCGGGGTTGACATACGCATAGATTTCATACCCAATCACAGGGATAATCGTGATAAAAGCGACAAGAGCCGCGGCTATGAAGTATATCTCAAGCGGAGATACCAGCCTGCCCGGAATTATACTGAATATACCGCCGGCCAGCGAGACAGCGTGCTCCAGCACCACGCTGATTACGGGCGTGTATTCTCCGGTAAAGATCGTGCTTATGCTGGAGATTGAGATGTTTGAGGGGAAGGCTAGCCAGAAGAAGAGAGCCACGAAATAGCTAATCACTATAACTTTTAACCTATCCCTAAGCTCCAGGATATGCTCTATGAAGGTCATCTCGTTCGGATTCTTCCGCACCTTTCTACGCCCCATCCCCTACCTCCCCAGTTCGCCCAACCATGTTGATGCTTCGTCACGATGGATATAAATTAGACGCAGAAAACTCCGAGATTGATGGAGAAGATAAGCGCATTCTTCCAGTCAACGATTCTCGCATCTACGGCCATAGTAATCATGAATGTCATCGGCAGTTACGTCTCGGCGATCGGGGCGGGTATGGCCTGTCCTGACTGGCCTCTCTGCCCGTTTCCCGATTCGTTCCCGGTCTTGATGGAGTTTCTGCACAGGGTATGGGGAGTTTTCGTCGTATTAACGATTCTGCTGACTGTTATTAGGGCAAGGCGTCTTGAGCCATTACGCGGGCTCAAAGTTGTTAAGGCCCTCGCCCAGCTATCTCTGCTGGTTGTTATGATTCAGGTGGCTATGGGGGCAATAGTGGTATTCACCGTTTTGAGGCCTGAGTTTGTCGCCCTGCATCAGCTTCTTGCACAAATCACGCTCGCATTTCAGGCAGTAGCAGCTGGGCTGAGCTGGGCAGAGATAGCTAGAGAGGCAGGAGCGGAAAAAAGCTCGTGAAAGGGCGCTAAAGTCAAGACTGTTCCTCTTTTTCTCCTTTCTTCATCTCCCTCCTTAACTCGCCCAAGCTTTTCGCGAACCTAAGAATAAGGTCTGGCTTGAAGAATATAATCAGGACAAATATGACGATGATTATCAGCGCAGCCTCGAGAACGGTTAACATGGTTATGCAGCCAATTTGGCTTTAATCTCCTGTATCAGGGCCTCCCTGGTCTTGCCCTCAGTGGGAATTCCAAGCGTCTTCGCGATTTCAAGCAACTTCTCGTCCGAGAGCGACGAGACATCGGCAGAGGATTGAGGCTCCTTCGAGGAGACCGAGCCCTCCCCTGAGCCTGACTCTTTACTTGCTTTCTCAAACTCCTTCTTCGCCTGCCCGAAGGCCTTCGCTATCTTGGGCAGCCTCTCGGGGCCCCACAAGAACAAAACTAGCAACACGGCCACTACGATGAGCCATTCAAACCCTGTCCAAGTCAAGCCTCATCCAACCTAAGCTGACCCTCAGGCTATATAAGTATTTGCCGACCTACTCTGATATCCACAAGTGCATACCATCTACGTAAACCTCTTTTTTGAAGAGCGCGGGCTCTTTCTTGTACCTCTCAATTGCCTCGTGCAGAGCCTTTATCACTTGCTCCCTGTGGCCGCCGGCCGCAACTACGAGCACAAGAGGCTCACCTGGCTTAAAACGGCCCTGCAGATGCCATATACCGACGTATGCCACTCCGTGCTTCTCCTTGACCTCGCGGCAGATTCTATCTATCTCGAGGTTGGCGTTCTCTTCATAAGCCTCTATCTCGAGCATCTCTACCTCTCTCCCATCTCTGCTCTGGGCGCGTGTGACGCCAATGTATAGTGCTACGGCTCCAATCTCTCCTCCCTCATAGATCTCTGGGAGCACTGGGATGATCTCCTCTATTCTAAGATCGCTCGACGAATACACTCCCGGTCTTGGAAGCCGGCTTAGTCTCGACTTTTCCAAGAAAGCTATTTCGCCCCCCTCTTGATAGCTGTCACGCTTAAGGCTGCCGCGACTCTCCTCGCCAAGGCTCTGAAGGCTTCTGAGGCCGGTGAAGCAGGGTCGGCTACTAGTGCGGGTGTCCCGTTGTCGCTGCCCTCTCTGAGGGATGGGAGGAGCGGTATCTGTGCGAGTAGAGGAATTCCCAAGCTCTCTGCGACCTTTGCCCCTCCTCCGCGCCCAAATATATGCTCGGTTCTCCCACAGTCTGGGCAGACGTAATGAGACATGTTCTCCACTATGCCCAGTATCTCTACTCCCAGTTTCTGGAACATCCTGAGGGCCTTCATGGCTATGTCCAGCGACGCATGCTGTGGTGTAGTAACTATTAGCGCGCCAGTTATCGGGATTGTTTGAGCCAAGGAGAGAGGCGCGTCGCCGGTTCCAGGTGGAAGGTCCACCACGAGATAGTCCAGCGCCCCCCACTCCACTTCGAGAAGCATCTGCCTAACGGCGCCTCCAACAAGTGGGCCACGCCAGATAACAGGTGTATCATCCGGCACGATCAGGCCCATCGACATGATCTTCAGGCCTAAGGGGCCGTCGGCGGGCTTAAGCTTCTTTCCCCCCTGCACGCCGAACTTCAGGTCACGAATGAATCTTGTCAAGCTCGAGCCATAGATGTCAGCGTCCAAAATCCCGACGGAGGCTCCTGCCTCGCAGAGAGCGACGGCAAGGTTCGTGGCAACGGTTGTCTTCCCGACACCCCCTTTTCCGCTCCCCACCGCAACCACATTCTTGATTCCGGGCACTTCCAGAGGAACCCGCTGACCCGTCCAGCCCTCCCTAACTCTTGCCGTCACATTCATCTTAACTGATTTGACGCCCTGCACATTCTCCACCACGCTCCTCGCCATCTGCTCTATCTGAGAATTGAAGGGGCAGGCAGGGGTCGTCAGCTCCAGAGTGAACGACACATCCCCATCGCGCACACTGAGGTCCTTTATCATCCCCATGCTCACGATATCCATGCCGAGCTCAGGGTCCTTGACAGTCTTCAGGGCTCTCAGAACCTCATTTTCGCTCGGCTTCATCCCACCCTATTCTAAATTACATCGTTATTTAAAAAAGAGAGCATTCATGTCATATATGTGAGGTTCAATGAAACGGTATATAAATGGGGGCAAAACAGACATGACTCGATAAAGGGGATGACGACGGCGGAGATTGGCCAGGTTCAGCGGCCTACTCTTAGGCTGAGCGGCTTCTTCGATGACCTATACAGTATAAGCGATGAGGGGCTGCCTGTCTTTAAAATGTTTATCGGTGGCAGGTGGGTTGAGTGCTTAAAAGGTGCGACTTTCCCAGTGGATACGCCCATCGATGACAGCGTCTTTGCGTATGCGCAAAAGGGTGATGAGAGGGATGCTGAGCTAGCAGTCGCCGCGGCCAGGGAATCAAGGCCTCAGATTAGGGCGATAGCTGCGATCGACAGGATCGAGATGTTCCACGACACAGCCTCGATAATTGAGAGGCATCTTGAGGACTTTGTTAATGTCTTGATGCTCGAGGCAGGTAAGACTCGTTCTGACGCGCGTGGAGAGATTACGGCTGTTGTCGAGAGGATGCGGATGACGATGGAGGATGTATCGAAGGTGAGCGGTGAATACAAGCCTGGGGACTGGTCGGCAGACACTATGGGGAAGATAGCCATAGTTCTTCGCGAGCCAGTTGGAACCGTTGGGGCCATAGGCCCGTTCAACTATCCCCTCTACATCCCGGCAGCCAAGATTATACCGGCCCTCCTTTCAGGAAACACCGTGGTGGTCAAACCCTCAAGCGACACGCCGTTAAGCCAACTCCTGTTGGCGAAGGCCTTGGAGGAGGCGGGAGTCCCGCCAGGCGTTCTCAACGTCGTAACAGGGCCGGGGAAGATTGGCTCCACGATAGCAGGCCACGAAGATGTGGGCTTGATATCTTTCACAGGCAGCACAGAGGTCGGTAGAGAGATCGCGAAGATTGCGGCTAACAAGAGGCTTCACTTAGAGCTTGGCGGAAAAGCATACGCCATCGTGCTAGATGACGCGGATTTGGAGCTTGCAGCTAACAGATGTGTGATGGGCTCAGTCCGGAACGCGGGTCAGAGATGCGACGCCGTGAGCGCGATATTGGTAGTCGAGTCTGTGGCCGACAAATTCGTCGCGAAGGTGCTCGAGGAAGTTGACAAGATCAAGTTTGGAGACCCGAGGAACGAGGGGGTAACTGTGGGCCCACTTATAAACAAGGCCGCCGCAGAGAGGGTTAACGCCTTGGTGCGCGACGCGGTCGAGAAAGGAGCCAAGTTACTTAGAGGAGGGAGATATAGGGGCAGCTACCACGAACCCACGGTTCTTGACATGGTTCCGCTCGACGCAAGAATCATTTGGGAGGAGACTTTCGGACCTGTAGTCACCATAGCGCGGGTCAAAGACGAGAATGAGGCCTTATCCATCGCTTCAAAGAGCAGGTATGGTCTCGACTCCTGCGTCTTCACTAACGACTTTTACAGGATGTGGAGGATAGCAAAGACTCTCCAAGTGGGAGCGGTAACGATAAATGACTTTCCACGCCACGGAGTGGGATACTTCCCATTCGGGGGTGTGAAAGACTCGGGCATAGGGCGCGAAGGTATCGGCTACTCGATAGAGGAGATGATGGTCCTCAAAACAATCGTCCTCAACCTAGAACCGGCTCAGCTCGGAAAGGTGAAGAGGACTAGGCCGAGACACCGCTAATCCCGCTCGTCGAGTAGATATATAGGAGAAGGGCCGCAATACTCTTTAAGTCATTTATTTCATTCTCCCTGATCGCCTTCAGCACCTCATCCGCGCTCATCTTGACTACTTTTATGTTCTCGTCTGGCTCGTGTCTCGTGCCTGAGCCGCGGGCGGCCTCTGCTTTATAGATATATAGCGTCTCGCTGGAGTATCCCGGAGCCGTGTAGGTCTTTGCGATGAGGCGGAGTTCGCGCGCCCTATACCCTGTCTCCTCCTCAACCTCTCTGAGAGCACACTCTTCAGGGGACTCACCCCGCTCGAGCGTCCCTGCAGGTATCTCCAAAGTAATCTCGTCCACTCCAACTCTATATTGAGTAACCAGCAGGAATCTTCCATCCTCATCCAGCGCTACAACCGCAACGGAGCCCGGATGCTCAACGACCTCTCTGACCACCTCCCTACCGTCATAGATTGCGCGGACATGCTTGACGGAGAATAGCCTCCCCCTATACACTTCCTCAACAGACGCGATCTCCGGGCGGCTGCTCATTATCCCGCTATGGGAGAGTCGTTTTTATAAATTACTAGCCACGGTCTAGGATATGTGAAGATTCTATTTCTATTGTTAGACGGAGTCGGCGACAGGCCCTCTAAAGTCTTGAACGGCCTTACACCTCTCCAAGCCGCCCGGATACCATTCATCAACGGACTTGCGCGCGCCGGGATGAACGGCGTCATCGACCCCGTAGCCCCCGGGGTTCCCGTTGGCAGCGACACGGGCCACCTCTCCATACTAGGCTATGACCCATACAAGTATTATCCTGGTAGGGGGCCCTTCGAGGCTATAGGTGCTGGGGTCAGGCTTAGGGCTGGAGATGTCGCTTTCAGATGCAACTTCGCCTCGGTTGACGACAACGACGTGGTGGTGGATAGAAGGGCCGGCCGGATAGGCAGTCAGGAAGCGGGACAGCTTGTTGAGAGCCTTTCTGAGGTTAAGGAGATTGACGGCGTCGAGGTTATGATAAAACACACTGTAGAGCATAGAAGCGTCCTTGTTCTACGTGGAGAGGTCTCGGACAGAGTCTCAGACATCGACCCACACAAAGACAATCTTCCCGTGGCGTGGGCTAGGCCTCTCGATGAGTCGAGAGAGGCTAAGAGGACGGCTGAGGTCCTAAACAAGCTGTTGAAGAGATACAGGGAGATTCTTGAATCCCATCCCGTGAACTTGAGAAGGCGAGGCCAAGGACTAGCTGTCGCGAACATGGTTTTACCGCGGGGAGCGGGTCGGATGCCTAACCTCCCATCCCTTGACTCTAAATATCATCTAAAGGCAGCTGTGATCGCGGGCGCGGCCCTATACAAGGGTGTATGCAACACGGTGGGTATGGAGATCGTTGAGGCCCCAGGGGCAACAGGGACGCTGAGCACCGACCTTAACTCTAAGTTCAAGACCGCCTTCGATGCCCTAAGGAGCTACGACTTCATATTCCTCCACATCAAGGGAACAGACACAGCGGCGCATGATAAAGACCCTCTAACCAAGGCACAGTTCCTCGAGAAGATAGACACAGCGTTCAGTGACAACTTTGACCCGCCCAGCGAGGAATTCATAGTCTGTATAACAGGTGACCACACGACCAGTTCCCTTACAGGCGAGCATAGAGGAGACCCTGTTCCTGTTCTGATAAGTGGATACGGTGTGCGCGTTGACCACGTGAGTAGGTTCAACGAGGTTGACTCTGCGCAGGGAGCCATGGGGAGGCTTAGGGGGACCGACTTGATGAGTGTTCTGATGGACCTTGCTAACAAGACTGAGAAGTTTGGTGAATAGCCACTATCTACTACTCTTCTTACCTATTCTTTTTCTCAGCAAGCCTTCGACCTCCGACCTGAATGATTTCTCAACCATGAACCTCCTCTCAAAATAATCGCAGAAGCTCAAAGCCCCGCATAGATATTCCTGCTTCATTCTCAGGAGCTCCCATGAATAATGCTTAAGGTCGTCCTCAATACTCAGAGGCTTCATCCCGACTGTTGTTGCTGCCTTCTAAGGAGTGTCTCGCCAATCTCTTCAAGAAGCTTACTTCCCTTCCTCGTCAATACGCGCCCCTTCTTAGACTTTTGGAGCAGACCTGCCGCCTCCAGCTGCTGGAGAGCCTTCCTTATCACGCTTCCGCTCCCCGGTGCGAAATGAGGGTTCCTGTGGCCCATTCTTATCCTCCCGCCATACATCTTACGGAGCCTCGAGACGCCCAGACCATCGCGGTAGACATACAGCTTCCTCAAGATTGCGGCGCAACGGATATACCACCAGTCGGGGTCCGAAGGAGGCCTGTCCTTCGAGACACCTGTCTTGACGAACGGCGCCCACTTGGGAGGAGTCACGATATTGTTCTCCTTAAGGTAGTGCGCAGTAGCCCTGATCAGCTGGAGAGGGTTGACGAGCCTGACACTCAATTCCGATTTTCTGAGTAGTTTCTTGTGGATAGCCGTATTTAACGCTGCCTTCAAGCAATAGGTTAACGTTCCTGCAAAAGTCGAGGCCACTGGCTTCACTTTCTTCAAAGTCTTGGGCGGGTTATTCTTATATGGCAGGCCGCCTCTTCTGGACCCTCGATGGACTGGCCACAGCTCATCATGACCGTCATCTTGGTCTCTGCCTCAGGCGCGCTTGCTCCAGGCCCCCTACTAGTTGCGACTTTAAGTGAGAGCATTAAGCGGGGGGCGAGCGTCGGGCTTCACTCAGCCACAGGTCACATGGTGGTTGAGCTTCCTCTTGTTATCTTGATAGCTCAGGGTCTTGTGGCCATGCTTGAAGGTAGTGCCTTAGCCCGCTTAACCATATCTGTTTTGGGCGTTTTAGCGCTGGTTTTTTTCGGCTTGATGCAGATTCGTGGGGCACTAACGAGGAGGCCGGCTGATCTTCAAAAACTAGGCACAGATTCCCCGAGGAGTGGCATGCTGATAGGCATCATATTCACCGGCTTGAATCCATACTTCATAGCCTGGTGGCTTACAATAGGCGCCCGCCTGATCTCTGACTCCTTCGCAATGGCGGCATGGACCGGCGTCGCTGTCATGTATATGTCGCATATCTGGATAGACTATGCCTGGCTCTACTCTATGAGCGCAGTAGCTTGGAGGGGGAGCATGCTCATCAGGTCGCGGTTTCTGCGTATTATGAACTTGGTCTTGGGCGCACTACTTATCTTGCTCGCCTTGTTCATGAGCCAGGATTTATTCTCGATTGTATTCTCTTAGCCATACCTAGAGAGTATTGTGAAATTCGGTTGGCTACTCCAGTATAAATGCAGCGTGTCCGTGTAAAGTCGATGCGTCTTCCGTGGTCTCGTGAGTCAAAAGTCTGGTCGAGAGTCGAGGAGGTCTCGATAAACCTCTCAGTTCTAAACAATCGCCTCTCAGCGCGTGTTGACCAGATGAGCAGGAGGAGCAGGGAGCTCTTCGACGCCTGTGTGAAGGCACATCGGGAGGGAGACATGGAGAGAGCAGCGCTCTACGCCTCAGAGCTCTCTCAGCTCAGAAAAACACTCAACAGCACGATCAGGTGCCAGTTGTCTCTTGAGGCCGTCACTTACAGACTCGCAACGGTTAAGGACATGAGAGATGTCAGGCTGGTGCTACAGCCCATTAGGGGTGTTGTCTCAAAGATCGGGCAGGAGCTTCACGGAGCCCTACCCGAGGTCGGCGAGCGTATTTTAAGAATCCAAGAACTATTGGATGATGTCTCTCTGGAGATCGGCTCTGTTGAAGACAGAGGCTTCAACCGCTTTGAAGCCAGTGAGGAGGAGGCTAGGCGGATACTTGAAGAGGCCGCGGAGGTCGCTGGCAGAAGAGCGAATAAATAATGGAAGAGGAAACAAAGATATATTCGGAGGATACATATCTATGCATTTGGCGAGATGAAAACAAAGAGGTCATGCGGCGCGGTCGTGTTCAATGACTCCATTGGCGACAATTATTATCTTCTACTACTCTACGGGGGTGGACACTGGGACTTCCCAAAGGGTGGAATAGAGGAGGGTGAATCCGAGATTGAGACGGCGTTGCGCGAGCTCAGGGAGGAGACAAGTTTACAGAACGTCGAGGTTATCGACGGGTTTAAACGAGTCATAAGTTACCATTACAAAAGCGATGATGAAGTTGTCCTCAAAACCGTTACCTTCTTCCTCATGCACACAGGCGAGTTCCGCGTAGTCCTCAGCAAGGAGCACAAGGCATATGCATGGATGAAGTTCAAGGATGCGCTCTCACAGGTAACCTTCAGGACGGCGAAGCAGGTCCTAGTTGACGCCGAAAACTTCATAAGGTCTCACCCCTTATTTGGCGGCAACAAGACATACGTGAGGAGTACGAGTTGAGGAAAATTGAGGCGCTGGACAATCTTAATACTACTACTCATCTTCATGGCACACGCGCAGCTTGGGTTTGGGCAACAAGTAAGCCTAGTTGTCCGCGTTTTCGACCCCTCAGGAAACCCTAGAGCGGGAGTCGAGCTCATCATTTCAAACTCCACTTTCAGGAGACCGTTTGAGACGACGGCGCAGGGACTGGCAGAGTTTAGGCTCCTCTCTCCAGGGACCTACAACGTCTCTGCAACAGTTGACGGAGTAGTGGTGGCTTCAGCCACCGTTAACTATCCGGAAACAACATCCCTCAACCTCACTCTAAGTATACAAAATATCGAGCTCGTCGTCACGGACGTTGATGGAAAACCTGTGGAGGGGGTCTCGGTCGAGCTTAGGTCGGAGCAGGGGCCCGTGATTAGACGCGGGTCCACAGATTCTAATGGGAGATTTTTCGCGAGGGATGTCCCCTTTTCAAACCTATCACAGGTAGGCCCCTACAGGGTCACAGGAACTCTACAGCGTGTGACTGTGCTGAACTCGACGATAAACGTGCTCCCCGAGTCTAGGGAATATAGACTCGGCTCCAGCGTTGTAGGCGTGCTGGTAAATGTGTTAGACTTCTTCGGTAAGGTGGTGAACGCTACTGTCCGCTTCAGCGCGGAGCTACTGAACTTCTCAACGGCCGTGAGAACAGGCGCCTCCGTAAAGATACCTTCGTCAAGTATTGCGGGCAAATACGCTGTAGAGGTGGTGAAGACTTATGGACAGTTAAGGCCTGAGGTTGTGCTTCTGAGAGAGGAGACGGACCTGTTTAGGAGCCTTAACCTAACGTATGTTCTCGACGTGTCCGACATAACTATCAGGGTCGTTGATGATGGAGGAGACGCTGTGAGGGGCGTGCAGGTGCTGCTTGAATCTGAGAGGCTGGGAGAGCTCGCCTCGGGTGTGACAGGCGCCAGAGGCGAGGTTACCTTCAGCACGGTGCCCTTCAGCGAGGGTCAACCGGGTGCGGGCCTTTACAAGCTGACTGCCTTCAAGGGGAGCATACAGCTCAGCGCTCTTGAGACCGGGGTCCTGCCGGGAGAGACAACAATCACTCTCAAGATTGACAGAATTGAGGCACAATTCTCTTTAACGCGCCCAAATGGAGCCCCTCTCCCGAACGCCTCCCTTACCATGACAGACCAAGTTACGGCACGGACTTACACCGTTAGGAGCGGCCCCGACGGCAAGGCAGTTTTACGCCTATTCCCCGGAATCCATAACTACGTTGTCTCCTATGGTGGAGTCGAGGTGGCGCAGGGCATCATAGACGTCACTGGGCCGTCTCTACACATAAGAGTTACACAGGTCGACATCGAATTGAGGATAAGAGTATTGGACTGGTTCGGGAATAGGGTTAAGGATGCTGAGGTCTCAGCTACTTGGGGTGGAGAGGCCCTCCGGTTTTCAAGACTAGACGACGACACACTACTTACATATGTGCCAGTCAAGGGCTCTGTGAGAATCGATGTATATCTCAACGGTGTTTTAGCGGAGAGGCGGGTGGTCTGGGTGGGAGAGCCCACGCTATATGAGATGAGGCTGAGAGGCGCATGGGTTGGTGGCCAGCTGCTAAGCCTCGAGACAGTCTCCTCCATTATTGCAGGAGCTGTCCTCGCACTCCTAGCCGTATCCATTATCTTTTCATGGTGGAAGAAACCCTCCAAACCATAAGGAACTATTTTTGCTGCACTCTCGGATCTATAAAGGGGGCGAGTAAATCAAGTATCAAGACTGAGATCGAGACCACAACTACCGATAAGAGGGCCACGGCGGCCAAGAGGTTATAGTCGAAGACAGTTATTGCCCTGTAGATTAGGTATCCGATGCCGGGAAAGGCGAAGAGAATCTCTGTCACGAGAGCTCCGCCTAGTATCTGGCTCATCTGAAGCGTTAGAAGCGTCAGCTGCGCCAGGCTTACTTCCCCCCACAGATGCCTCCTCCTAATATCTGCTTCCTTCACTCCCATGAGGCGCGCGTATACTACATGCTCCTCAGCAAGTTTTGCCCGCGTCGCACCATACGCGCTTAGAAAGAACCATCCCAAGCTGGCGGGTATAATGAGAGAGAGCGCCGGCAGAGCTGCATGGTGAACCAAGTTAAAAAGAAGTCTCAAGTCGTGTGAAAGCTCACCGGTCGGGTATGGTGGGACGACACTGACGCCGCCACTAAGCGGGAAAAGAGGTATCAGGTATGCGAAAACAAATATCAGCATAAGCCCGAAGAGGTAGTATGGTATTGGATGGATGATTGAGCTGAGCCATATCAGCGCCTGAGAAAACCTCCTAGACGGTGCGGAGCCTGAAAAGATTCCCAGGACAGTGCCGATAAGCCAGGAAAAGAGAATGCTGAGGGAGAGGAGACCTATGGTCCAAGGCAGAGACCTGAGAATAAGCGTCGAGACAGGGGTTGGAAAGCTCACTAATGAGGGGCCAAAATCGAACGTCGAGAGCCTCCTCCAGATCTCGACATAGTGTGATAACAGGTCGCCCCCCAAACCATAAAAGCCGATCCAAGCCTCTCTCATCCTCTCAGCTTCATCAGGGTAACGGATTATACCTACCCTGAATGCTGTTTGAAGCCGGAGCTCCACAGAAGCCAGCGGTGCGAGCCTTAGCACAATGAAGACGAAACTAACACCTGTGATGATGTTAATACCTGCGAAAAGCAGTCTCGACAACACATACTTCAGTCTCAGAGTCACCAACCACACTCATACCCCCCTTCTCAGTTTCAGGAACACTTCACGTGGTCACTCTTTACTCAACTCTTATATTTCGCAGAGTATCTTAACCTTTTGCGGTGTATATTATGGCCGAAGTCAGAGTTGGTGTTATAGGTGTTGGTGGTCATGGTAGAGGGCGCCACTTAATACCTCTCACGAGAACGCCTAATGCGAGAGTAGTAGCCGTCTGCGACACAGACCAAGCCACACTGAATAGAGTTTGCCAAGAGTTCCACGTAGCAGGCTACACCGACTTCAGGGAGATGATAGAGAGGGAGAGCCTCGAGGCCGTGAGTATAGCGACTCCTTCAGGGCTTCACTACAGAATTGCTGTCGAGTGCCTCAGGCGCGGGGTCCACGCTCTCGTTGATAAGCCTCTTGGCGCAAGTCTTCAGGAGGTTGTGGAGGTTGTAAGAGCTTCTGTGCATGCCAATAAAGTCTTGATGGTGGGCTTCTGGTCGAGGTTCTCACCGGCCCTGAGATACGGGCTTGAGCTCGTGGAAACTGGTATGCTTGGAGAGCCATATTACGCATATGGATATCTGGTGAGGAGAAGAGGGATACCGGGCAAGCCAACCTTCATCGACAAAGAGCTCTCCGGCGGAAGAGGAGTTCTCCTAGATATAGGGTGCTACATGCTCGACAACATATTGGCCTTAACAGGGTTCAGGAAGCCTGTATCCGCCAGCGGAGCCGTTTACACAAAGTTTGGAAGAGACCCTGAAGAAATAAAGTTCAACTGGGGGACATGGGACCCGGGCAAGTTCGAGCTTGAAGACTTTGCCGCAGGCTTCGTGAAGTTTGAGAATGGGATGAGCCTCGCTCTGGAGACTGCGTGGGCTGCAAACGTCTCTCACAGAGAGGAGGTGGGTAGACTGCGCATTCTGGGGGATAAAGGGGGAGTGGAGGCCGAGGGGCACGAAGCTCTACAGGGCATAGGATATTACTCCAGAACCAAGCACTTCTTATTCGACTCAAAACCAATACTCCCAAACGCCGACCTCCCACTCGAGATGACGAAAGCCTTCATCAAATCCATAACCGAGGGCGTCGAGCCCCCCGTAACAGGATGGCAAAGCGTCATTCTACACTCCATCATAGACGCCATCTACGAGTCCTCCAGCACGGGAAAAGAAGTTAGAATCACCCTACCAGGAATCTAGTGCTTCGCAACCCCTTTCTCTTCATTGTAGAGCCAACAAGAAACACGCACGCCACCGCTGGTAGTAATGAGTGGCGGAGCCTTCTTTTTACAGATCTCCATGACATATGGGCACCGGTCAGCGAATTTACAGCCCGGCAACAGATATTCCTCCACCTCCGTGACAGAGACCTTAATTTTGCCGGTCCATCTCCTATCGACCCGGGGTATCGACTCGATCAGCAGCTGAGTGTAGGGGTGGAGGGGCTCTTTGAAGATAGCTTCTGCCTGGCCGATCTCGGCGAAAGAGCCCTTATACATCACTGCTATCAGGTCGCTGATGTAGTAGGCGGTGGAGAGGTCATGTGTTATGTAGATGAAGTTAATGTCCATCTCGTCCTTCAGTTGCTTAAATATGTTCAGAATCCCCATCCTGAGCGAGGCGTCAATCATGGAGACGGGCTCGTCGGCTATGATGAGTTTGGGGTTGGGTATTATTGCTCGGGCTATCGAGAGACGCTGAACCTGTCCGCCGGAGAGCTCGTAGGGCGACCTCATCGCGACCTCAGGGGAGAGCCTCACCTCCTCAAGGGCCCGGTTAACACGCTCCACGGCCTCCGCCTTATCCTCTATCCCGGCCACCGATGTTGCCGTGTGCAGCAGATATGAGTAAACTTTTCTGAGCGGATTGAAGGCTTCGAATGGGTTCTGGAATACTGGCTGGATAACCTTCGGGAGCCAGTGACTTCTCTCCTTTGACGAAAGACGAGCAACGTCTCTGCCCAAGATCTCAATACTCCCAGAAGTCGGCTCAATAAGGCCTAGGATCATTCTTGCCAGAGTGGTTTTGCCGCACCCGCTCTCACCAACTATCGTGAATATGCTGGATGAGTCGCCGCCTAGATTGAAGGAGACATCGTCTACTGCTCTGAACTTTTTACCAAATAACAGCCCCCCTGTCTTAAAGATCTTGGTAAGGTGCCTAACCCTCAAAAGGCTATTTTTCTCCACTGATCACTTCCCCTCTAAAAGCCAGCATGAGACCACCCTGTCACCTATCCTGAAGATTGGCGGCTCCTCTATAGCACACTTCTCCATCCTGTAGGGGCATCTTGGGTGGAACCTGCAACCTGGAGGCGGGTTGGCGAGGTTGGGAGGTAGTCCTGAGAGGCCCTCAAGCTTCTTGGACCCTCCTATTCTGGGAATCGAGTTGATGAGGCCTTCCGTGTAGGGGTGTAAGGGGTCGCTGAAGATGCCGTCGGTTTTCCCCACCTCAATTATCTTCCCCGCATACATTATCGCTATTCTATCTGTTATCTGGTTGTGAAGCCCCATGTCATGTGATACGATAATGAAGGACGTGCCGAACATATCTCTGATGTTCTGAATCATCTCAACCACTCCGCGCTGATAAACCACGTCAAGTGCTGAGGTAGGCTCGTCAGCCAGCACCACGCTGGGATTCATTATAGTCGCCAAAGCTATTACCGTTCGCTGCCTCATCCCACCGCTTAGTTGATGAGGATAGGACTCTAGTATGCTTTCTCGGAGGCCAAGCTCTTGAAGTCGCCCTTTAACCTGCTGCAATATCTCGCCCTTTTTGAACCTGCCATATTTCCGGAAAACCTCGAAGAACTGGTGCTTTACCCGTGAGGTAGGATTCATAACGGACATTGACCCCTGCGGAATATATGAGAGAACCTTGGCCCTGATTCTTCTCAGTTCTGCGTCGCTCAGCTTGTAGATGTCTATTTCCTCACCATCCTTCACCCTTATCGTTACTGAGCCTGAAACGACCCTGAGAGGCGGCGACACGTCTCTGTAGATGGTACGCATCAGGGTTGTCTTTCCGCAACCAGACTCGCCGGCCAGCCCCAGTATCTCGCGCCCCTTTACAGACAGCTCAACGTCGTCAACCGCCCTAACCCTTATTCCTTTACCTATGTCGTAGTGTGCTGTTACGTTACGGCATTCTAAGACACTTGACTCTGATGACAATTAAGTCACCCCTTGGCCTGCCACCTCAGCCTTGGGTTCGAGTAGTCCGATATACCCTTTGATATTAGGAAGAGAGAGACGAATACGAGAATGATCGTTATTACCGGCGAGATGAGCCACCACCAGAGACCCCTAAACAGGGCTGAGTAGTTTAGGGCCCAGTAGATCATCACGCCGAGCGTTGCCTCGCTCAATATCGACACTCCTATAACGGCTAGAGCAGCTTCGCTTGAGATGGCGAACAGCACGGTGTTTGTCAAGTTTACGAGGTGCCATGGGAGGATAAAAGGCAGATAGTCTCTGACGACTCTTCCCCAAACACCGTAGCCAGAGAAGATGGAGGTTGAGATGAAGTCGCGCTCGCGGAGAGATAGAACCATAGCCCTTACCTGCCTGGAAGGCCAGGGCCAGGAGAAGATGCTGATGATCAGTCCCATCAATGGTATAGTCATAACGTCTCTTAAAAGAACTGCCAGCAATATCAGCGTGGGTAGCGCCGGAATGACGACGAACGAGTCGGTGATAACCATGAGAACCCGGTCAAGCAGGCCACCTCTCGCCCCCGCAAGCATGCCTAATAATAATCCAACATGCGAGGCCACCATAGCGGTTACAAGCCCGATGATGAGAGAATTCCTAATGCTCCAAGTTAGGAGCCAGAAAACGTCTTGACCGTTCGTAGTTGTCCCCAACAGATAGTCAAGGCCTGGAGGCCTGTTAGGGGTAACCAGATACCATCTTCTGGGATCAAAGGGTGAGAAAGAGCCAACCCCCACACCCAATGCCACTAAAGCTACGAACATGATGAGGCCTATTCTGAAGGTTCGGCTGGTCCTGTAAACATCTAAAAAAGTTTGTGAGAATCTGGAAACCCCCATTCCCACTACTTTCAGCATGTCAATACCAGGCCGCTCTGTGAGGGTCAAACTCTTCTCACCTATACCTTACTGTGGGGTCTATTAAGGGATATATCAAGTCAAGAAGGAGCGTGGCGAGAGATACACCCAGTATTGAGAGTAAAGATATCCCCATGATCATGTTGTAGTCGTTGTTTATTATCGCCGCGTATAGGAGCCGGCCGATTCCCGGATAAGCGTAGACTACTTCCGTGAGAAGCGCGCCGCTGAAGATTCCCCCCAGAGCTAAGCCGAGGGCCGTTGTCTGCGGCATAAGAATGTTTCTGATAAGGTATCGCCTAAGCACCACCCTGCTGGACAGGCCCTTGAGCTCCGCATACCTTACGAAGTCTTCAGTCTTCTTCTGAGTAGTGAGAGTATAGGATGAAAGGAACCACCATCCGAGGGCTCCGGGTATTATGATTGAGATGGCTGGTAGCGCGGCATGCTTAGCAAGATTGAGGGCCAGCTCGAGGCTCAAGCCCATGCCTACGAGCGTGAGCCCTCCTCCAAGCGGGAATATGGGAATCAGGTATGCGAAGGTGAACATCAAGACTAGGGCTAGAATGAAGTATGGGACAGGGTAAAGGACTACGGCTATACCCGTTAATGCTTTCGAGAACTTCTTATGATTGAAGAAGCTCGCAACCGTTCCTATAATGTTTCCAACCGTCCAAGAGAAAAGTGTGGAGAAAGTTAAGAGTCCTATAGTCCAAGGTAAGGCTATACTAATTAGAGTGATAACAGGTGTCGGGAAATTCATTATTGATGGCCCGAGGTCGAATGTCAAAATCCTGCGCCAGACCGCGAAATACTGTTCTATGGGATTACCCTTTAACCCATATAACTCATAGAGTGTCTGTCTAAGCATCTCGATTGCCGTGGGGTCGTAGAACTGCCCTATAGAATATATGAAGCCTATCTGTGCCTCAACGGGGTTGTATGGTAGAAGCCTCGGAATTATGAAGACAACCGAGACGCCTATAACCACTGTGAAGGCGAAGGCCACGAGCCTTGAGGCTATGAATATTAACAGCCTACTCAAGTCTTACCACCCTTTAAAGAATAAACTGCTGGATATATATTTTGCACAACTAAAAGAAAAAAATGCATGAATTATTTTTCTATGCAGGCTTCCGCCGTCCCATTGCTCTACCGACAGCTATGCCCACAACTAGTAAGACAACTCCAACTACCGCCGCAACTCCTGATAGTAGCCCGACATCAAGAGTTGTAACGGTTTGAGTCTGGACCTGCGTGACCAGCTGGGTTCGGACCTCAGTGACCTGTTGAGTCAGGGTCTCCCTCACGGTTATCGTCGTCACGCCTACCGCCGGTGGTGCGCCTATGAGTTTCTCCCACTCAGCGGCCGTGGCCACCTTGACGAGCGGCGTGTTGGCAACTTTTAGTGGTTTCGGATCCATTATCGCGTCCTTAGTCGGCGCTCTGCCAGTCGGCTTGACCTTCAGTATGATGAAGAGGTGCTGGCTCCACCATGAGACCGGATCCATGTAGTAGTTCTCAGGATGTGTTGGCCAGTTGTCCCACGCGTAGCCGTCTTGGAATGTGTAGAATGGTGTTGGGAAGAATCCAAGCCAGGGCAGGTCCCTGACCCAGATCTTCAGAGCCTCCCTGTAGAGCTCGAAGGCCCTCTCGGTGTCTGGCGCCGTCCTCTCAAGCTCATCCACTATGCGGTTAAGCTCCTCAATAGGCGCCTCGGCAGTGTTCCACCCTGTTCCGTGACCACCCTCACCCTTCTTCTGCGTCCAGTATTTGGAGTGCCACCTGTTGTACCAGTTGGCGTAGAGGTCAAGTATCTGGCTGCAGCCCGGCCAGAAGGTGCCGACCTGGAAGTCGCCTATGCTGTAAGACGTCGAGAATGGGCCGGACTCGAGGGGCGTTACCTTTACGTCTATACCGAATGCCCTCCACTGGTCAGCCGCCAAGAATGCTATTCTCTGGCTCTCCATCTCGAAACCTGAAGTCGTCTTGATCTCTATTGTCCATGGCGTTCCATCAGGCATTAGCCACTTGCCGTCTGCCCCTCTCCTAAATCCTTGGGCCGTGAGGAGCTGCTCAGCCTTGGCAAGGTCCTGCTTCCAGAAGCCGAGGACAGGGTATTGCTCAGCCCACCAAGCATCGTTCTCCCTAGCAATGTCAAGCACCAGTTCTGGATCATAGCCGTATTGCTTCAGGTAGTCTAGCAGTGGGATGTAGTATTTCTCAATGTCTGAGGCGTGCGGGATGACGGGTAGTGCAGCTGGAGTTGGAGTTGATCTGTCTATGCCCACGAACGCTCTGTAAATTACCCTGTAGTCTATAGCATAGGCGAGCGCCCATCTTACCTCCCTCTTGTCGAACGGCGGGGTCTTAGTCTGGAATGCTAACCCCTTCACACATGGGTCTAGGGGCCAAGCGAATGGCGCGCTAGCCCTCCAACCCTTCAGGTATGGGTTGTTCTTTATAACGAGCTCGGCCTGCTCTGGAAGCAACGTCCTCAGGGCGTCGAGCTCGTGCTTGGTCATAGCGAGGGCTTTTGCCTCATCTGGCCCATGGTTAATGTAGAGGACATACTTTGCAGCCGGGACAACTCCGAATACCTTAGAACCCCACCAATTGTCGAACCTCTCCCAGAGGAACCAGTTTCCACCAGGGTCAACGGCCCTCAAGTTATACGGCCCAGCACAAAGCGGCGGGTTATTCTCAAACTTCTGCGGGTCCTTACCCTCCCAGACATGTTTTGGCAGTATTCCGCCGGCGCCGTAGATTATTACAGCGTAGAAGTAGTGCCATCTCGGGTTAGGAGAGTTGAGCTCAATAAGGGCGGTTAGCTTATCCAAGGCTCTTGCGTCCTTTACAGAGGCCTTCTCGTTTGTACCTATCGGGGCCGGAGCCTCCTTCAGATATTTGAGGGTGAATACAACATCCTCTGCGGTCAGTGGGGTTCCGTCATTCCAATATACACCGTCCCGAATCTTCACGATTAGGCTTGTGAAGTCTGGGGAGTAGATGGGTGGCTCAGCCGCTATCCATGGTATCAACATACTGTTTGAGGTGTTGATGTACCAGAGAAACGCCTTACAGAGCTGCTGATATCCACTTCCGCCTGGTGCGATGGATGCGGGGCCTACTCCGGGCGAGGCTATGGAGTTCCAGTTGTTCGGATTGGCATATGTTCCCCAGTGATTCTCAATAACTAGGACGTCCCCCCTAGGCACACCTGCTGGAAGAGGCAGCTGACCATAGCTCGCCGGCACCGCAGACAGCAGCAAGGCGGCAACGAGGAGCAACGCTGTCGAAAAAGCTACATATGATATTTTTGTCATCATGCACTATCTGGAAGGAGGAATCCCCTATATAAGTTTTTACACCTAAACCACATATTGATGACTTAGTCCGTACGCAACACTAGGCCGCGTAGGATGCTATAACGTTGCTATCAAAGATTTTAATGCCAGTGAATAAATTGTTATCGCGTAAAAGAGGTGTTTGATGAATGCTTCGTAAGGATTTCATGTGGGGCTTTTCAGAGGCAGGCTTCCAGTTCGAGATGGGGTATAGCGATGCTGCAGTTGATAGAGGGACTGACTGGTACGTGTGGGTTACCGATCCACTGAACATTATGGGCAGAGTTGTGAGCGGAGATCGGCCTGAGGATGGGCCCGGCTATTGGGACCTTTATCGTCAAGACCATCAGCTGATCGCTGAGCTGGGAGCAAATACTATGCGGATTGGTGTAGAGTGGAGCAGGATATTTCCGAAGCCTACTCGAGAAGTTAAGGCGAGGGCCACAATCGAGAACGGGATAGTCCGCGATGTAGAGATTCCCTCTGAGAGCGAGAGGGAGCTGGAGAGGCTTGCCGACGGTGCCGCCTTAAACCATTACAGAGAGATGATTAGGGACCTCAGAGAAAGGGGCTTCAAAGTCATAGTGAACCTCAACCACTTCACCCAGCCAATATGGGTTCACGACCCCCTGAGGGCAAGGAGCTCAGCTCTCCGAGAAGGGCCGCTTGGATGGGTGGACACGGCAAATGTCGTAGAATTTGTGAAGTATGCGCACTTTGTTGGGTCTAAGCTCGCGGACATTGTGGACATGTGGAGCACCTTCAACGAGCCATTCGTGGTCACAGACATCGGATACGGGCCAAACGCGGCCGTGGCCGGCTTCCCACCAGCATTTTTCAGCGTCGAGGGACTCATGAAGGCTCGGCTGAATCTGGTGATGGCTCATGCCCGCGGCTACGACGAGCTGAAGAGAGTCCTCGGCAAAAACTCTCAAGTGGGAATAATCTATGCTACTTCAGCTGTGGAGCCCTTAAACAAAGAGAGCGACGCCGATAGGCAGGCTTCGGAGAGGATGAACTATTTCTCAAATCTCTGGTATTTTGAGACGCTGGTTAAGGGCGAGCTCGACAGAAGCATGATGGGTCTTCAGCCCTCTGAGAAGGTTCCGGAGCTGAGAGATAAGATGGACTGGATAGGCGTGAACTATTACTCGAGGACAGTTATTAAGGCTGCGACTATCCCTGGATTACCCCTGCCCGGTGTAATAGTTCCGGGTTATGGTTTTGCTTGTGAGCCCGCCTCGACGTCTCTTGCTGGTAGGCCTACATCTGAATTTGGCTGGGAGATTTACCCAGAGGGTCTGAGGAATGTGCTGGTTGTGCTGAGCAGGTATGGGAAGCCGATGATGGTGACGGAGAATGGTACGGCGGATAGATTTGACCGCCTCCGCCCCCAGTTTCTATTCTCTCATATAGCTGCCGTTGAGGATGCGGTAAAGAAGGGGTGTGATGTGAGGGGATACCTTCACTGGAGCTATATCGACAACTTTGAGTGGGCTAGGGGGTTCTCGATGAGGTTCGGCTTGATAACATATGACCCGCAGACTAAGAAGAGGAGGGTTAGACCCTCTTACTACATTTACCGCGACATAATTCAAGCAAATGGTCTAGACGAGAAGATGAGGGGCACTGCAGAGCTGTTATATACCCCCGACTAGCGCTATCTGTAGCTCTTTTGCTTGAAACGTCGCGCAGACCTCCTGTTTGGTTTTTTCGGCTCTGTTCTCCTAGGGTCACCGACCAACAGGTGTCTGTCTAAAGCAATGATCTTCTCCTTCAAGGCGGCGCTTGCGGTCGCCATTGCCTTCGCTATAGCCATAGCCGCAGCCTCGGCCTGACCCATCACCCCTCCTCCTCTAACCTTTATGAGAAAATCATGCTTCTTCGAGAACTTCTCGTCTATGCTAAGGGGGGCCAGTATCTTCTCCCTCGCTAGTGCGTTGGGAAGATGGTCTATGAGCGCGCCGTTGATGAAGACTCTCCCCGCACCTGGTTTCAGCCTGAGACGGGCCTTCGCCTCCTTCCTAAAACCCACGTAGACTGCTTCAGCCTTCACCATTTCTTTAGCTGATGTGAATGTAAGCCGGGCAAGATATATAGGTTCGCCGGCGCGTATAGCTCTGGGATTGGAGGATCATCATGGAAGCGGCCGTGAAGATGCATGGGTGTCGAGTCAGTTGAAGGTCTTCCGTGAAATAGCTCCTGCGCGGAGAGCGTCTATTAAGGAGCTTCTGGGGATGGAGAGGCCATATGTGGAGACGATGAGCGGAGGCCGTCACTACTTCTCTAGGAAGGACTTGGAAGCGGCTTCTTCCCTTCTATCGCCAAGGCTGCTCGAGTCACGGATATTCCCGATAATATTTAGTAGGGGAGAGTTGGAGGACGCTTACGTTCTACGTGATGCTGAGAGCGCGGAGGCTTTCAGAACACTTATAGGCGTCAAGAGAGTTGAGAGGCTGGCTACGGGCGAATACTACGCATACAAGTCTCTGGTCATCCACTTTCTATCGCTCTACTCTTCCCTAGGAGTCATTACACCGTAAAATCAGCTGGGCCTACCTGTAATCCTCGTGTTTGACGATGTTTAGTGGTTTCTCGCCCCTGAGGTAACGCACCACATTCTCCACCGCCTGTCGAAGCATCTCCTCGTAAGTCTCTCTAGCGCTGGCGGCCCCGGCGACCCAGGGAGTTGAGAGGGTGTTGGGGAGTGAGTATACATCAGAGTCCGCGGCGGGGTTCTGCATGCTCCACCAGACGTCGTTTGCGTATATGAATGAGGGGTTCTCTCTGAGGAATCTCGCCAGGTCTTCCTTAACAACTATTTGCGCCCTCCCTATGTTGACAAGGATTCCGTCACGCCTCATGAGACTAAGCCTCTGATAGTTTATCAGCCCCCGCGTGTGCTTGGTCAGCGGTAAGGCTATGACCGCGTAGTCACAGCCCCTCAGCGCGTCTTCAACTCTGTCCGGCGTGTAGAACTCGTCAAGAGGCGCCGCACCTCTCAAAGACCTTCCATAGCCAACGACATGCATCTTGAAGGCCTTAGCGATCTCCGCGACTCTGGTGCCAATCGCCCCCAGACCAAGCACGCAAATTCTCCTCCCATGAAGCATCCTCGACTCACCCACAATCTCGAAATTACCACCC